>Ga0163199_1000230_pt1 | contig 36127 bp, 37 predicted proteins | sample PL_2010_150m_FD_113537 | JGI IMG/M metagenome (GOLD analysis project Ga0163199, IMG submission 113537) | Freshwater microbial communities from Powell Lake, British Columbia, Canada to study Microbial Dark Matter (Phase II) - PL_2010_150m | ecosystem: Environmental > Aquatic > Freshwater > Lake ...
GGGCGATTGCCAACGGCTACCATCAACTCGCCGACGACGGCATCCGCCGCGTCCTCGACGGCAACACCAGCCTGGACGAGATTTCCCGGATGGTGGACCTGACCGGCAGAATCCATTGACCACGTTCAACTACAGGGCGGTCGACGACAGCGGCAAGACCGTCAGCGGCCAAGTCGATGCCGCCAACCCTGCCGACCTGGAGCAGCGCCTGTCGCGTATCGGCCTGTACCTGATCAGCAGCAAGAGCGCATCGGGAAGAGCCGCCATCCTGACCATGCGCAAAGTCAAACGACAGGATCTGATCACTTTCTGCTTCCACCTGGAACAACTCAGCAAAGCCGGCGTTCCGCTGCTGGAAGGCTTGAGCGACCTGCGCGACAGCATCGAGCACCCGCGCTTCAAGGAAGTTGTCGCCAGCCTGATCGAGAAAATCGAAAGCGGTTCGCGCTTTTCCGACGCCATCGCCGCTTACCCCACGGTATTCGAACCGATTTTCGTCAGCCTGATCCGCGCCGGCGAAGAAACCGGCCAGCTGGCCGAGGTCTTCAAAAAACTGACTGAAACCCTTAAATGGCAAGACGAGTTGACGGCTCAAACCAAGAAACTGCTGATGTACCCGGCATTCGTCGGCACGGTGATCGGCGGCGTGGTGTTTTTCCTGATGATTTACCTGGTGCCGCAACTGGTCGGTTTCATCAAAAACATGGGGGGCGAGTTGCCTTTTCACACCAAGGCATTGATTTTCGTTTCCAATCTCTTCGTGCATTACTGGTATCTCATCCTGTCGGCTCCTGTGGCACTGTTCATCGGCGTGAAGTTTCTGCTGCAAACCAGCGAGAAATTCCGTTTTCGCATGGACGGCTGGAAGCTCAACGCCTGGCTGATCGGCCCGATCCTGCGCAAGATCGTGCTGGCGCGCTTCGCCACCTTTTTTGCGATGATGTACGGCGCCGGCATCACCATCCTGGATAGCATCAAGATTTCCGAAAACATCGCCGGCAACCTGGTCATCGCCGACGGCCTGAAGCGGGTCGGCGCGCAGATTGCCGAAGGACAAGGCTTTACCGCCAGCTTCCAGAATGTCGGCTTATTTCCCCCGCTGGTCATCCGCATGTTGCGCGTCGGCGAAACCACTGGCGCGCTGGACACCGCGATGTTAAACGTCAGCTATTTTTACGACCGCGAGGTCAAGGAATCCATCGAGCACGTACAGGCCATGATCGAACCGCTCATGACCGTCACCATGGGGCTGATACTCGGCTGGGTGATGCTATCGGTGATCGGGCCGATTTACGACACCATCAGTAAGCTCAAGATGTAGCCCTGTACCATGTTCGCGAAAAAATTTTTATACCTATCGGACAATCGCCTCGCCGCATGGCAGTGGCAAGGCGGAAAGCTATCGCATACCAGCGATTTCAACCTCGACCCCGCTGGCTACGCGAGCTTCGACAACCATCTCGCCCAAGCACCGGGAACACCGATTCACATCCTGATCGATGTGATCGAAGAGGATTTCCGCAACGAATCCATTCCGCATATCCTCGGTAAAGACCGCCAGGCGCTGGTTGAGCGCAAGCTGAACCAGTTATTTCGCGGCACCACCTATCGTCACGCGTCGCTACAGGGGCGAGAAACGGCAGGCCGCCGCGACGACAAACTGCTGCTAACCGGCCTGACCAACGAGGAATTGCTCAAACCCTGGGTAGAACGGATTGCCCAGCGCAAGCTGCCGCTTGCGGGCATCCATTCGCTGCCGCTACTCAGTCAAGTCCTGGCAAAAAAACTCAAACTACTCGCGCCGCATCAATTGCTGATCACCCGGCAAAGCACCGGTCTGCGGCAAAGCTATTTCCAGGAAGGGCTGCTCAAATTCAGCCGGCTGACCTTGTTGGCCAGCGACGATATGCATTCCATGCAGGATACCGTCCATCGCGAATGCCTGCGCACCCAGCAGTATCTGAACAGCCTGCGCCTGCTGCCGCGCGATCAGCCGCTGGATATTGCGCTGTGCGGGGCGCGCTATCTTCTACAACTGCAACCGGAAGCCATGAGCGCGCCGCTGTTGCGCTACCAATTATTCGGCCTGGAGGACATCTTCAGGCGCATCGGCCTCAAAACTCCTGACAGTGAACTGACCAGCGAATTGCTTTACCTGAACCTGCTGGGGCGTTTCCACCCACCGCAGCATTACGCCTCGCCCGCTCAGCGCTGGTACGACCAGTTGCGGCTACTACGCGCCGCCATCCTTGGGGCCACCGCTGCGACGATTGCCGTCAGTTCTTATATCTCGCTGATGAATTTCAACCAGGCGCTGGACGACCATCAGCAGGGCGATAACATTGCGCGCGAAACCCAAGGACTACAGCGGCAATATCAGACGGTTAAAAGCACCTTCCCACCGACCCCGGTTCCCGCCGAGGACATGAAAAATGCGGTCGAACTGGTTGAAGCCGCTGCGCGCAAAGACGTCATGCCCGATCCGCTGCTGGGGCTGATCAGCCAGGCGTTAGAAGCCGCTCCCGCGCTCAGGCTCAATCAAATAAAATGGTCGGTCAGCGACAAGCCGAGCGAGGAACCTGCGCCAACCCAGCCGCCCGTAGCAGGAGGCAATGCCAGCACCACGCCAAACATCACGATTAACCGGGAAAGTCCCTACCAGATTGCCGTACTTGACGGGGAAATCATTCCTTTCAGCGATTACCGCAGCGCACTGGAAAGCGTCAATCTTTTCATCGAAGTGTTGAAAAAGACCCCTGTGTTGCAAGTTACCCCGCTCGTCATGCCGATCAATACCGGCTCGCAAGCCAGCTTGAAAGGTAGTGCCGGGAAAAAAGGGCCGGACAACGTGACTTTTTCGGTCAAACTGATCCTCGCTCCCACGCCATGAAATTCCCCAAGGAAGACTTCCCCCTGATCCGCACTGCGGTCATCCTGCTGGCAACCGCCATCATCTTGAGCGCCACCGGCATAACCGGCAGCATTTATATCAGAGACTTGATGCAGAAAAACAAAAGCGATGACCAGCAAAAGCTCGCGGAAGCCCGCACCCGACTAGAGCAGGCGCATATTGAAGAGCAGGAAATCCGGCTCTACCATGCCAAGTATCTTGGATTGATGGAGCAAGGCATCCTTGGCAAGGAAGACCGGCTGGAGTGGATCGAACATCTCGGCCAGATCAAGGAAAACCGCAAACTGTTCGGGCTCGATTATCAGATTGATGCCCAGCAAGCCGTGCAAACCGACCCAGCCATCCCCCAAGGCAATTTCGCGCTTTACGGCAGCACCATGAAATTCGGCTTTTCCCTGCTGCATGAAGGAGACCTGCTCAACACGCTGCACGATCTCAAGAAGAACACCAAGCAAATCGGCCTGTTGCGCGAATGCACCCTAATCCGCACGAGCGGCAATGATCCGAGTATCGCGGTCAGTCCGCACCTGAAAGCCGAATGTACCTTGGCCTGGCTCTCGCTCAAGCCCAAAAGCCCCGAACCAATCGAACCGCAGTAAACGCCCGCCCCCTTCCGATTTAAATTTAGACAGCAGCCCCCCCCAGCGGGGTTTTGCGCAGTTCAGCCGCGAGACAAATCCTATACAATACGTTAACTAATATACACAACGTATTGCCATATAATATAATTTACACATAGCATTCCTTAAGATTTTGCGCTATCCGCCGATAAGGCAAGTACCGGATCGTTACCGGATCCGAAGAACCGGCAAGAAACCAAAAGACAGGCAAGCCCCATGAAACCGTTGCATTCGATGCGTGAAACCACCCCATCCCCGGCAGACAGTCCGCCGCGCGAGGTCAGGTTGCGCACCCTTAAGGCTTTGCGAGTTGCTTCGCATCCCTGCCTGACCCGTTTCCTGCCGGCTGCGCTTGTGGTTGTCTTTGCGACCCTATCTTCGCTGTCGTGGGGAGAATCCCTCGGCCGTCTGTTTTTCACGCCCGACGAGCGTAGCAACCTCGATCGCGCCCGTCTGAGCGGCGGCAGCACCGAAGCGGAAGACGCATCCGCCCAGCAGTTGGAAAGCCTTACCCTGAACGGCATCGTCAAACGCAGTAACGGCAAAACCACGGTGTGGATTAACAATTCGGCACAAAATGAAAACGATCTGCCGCCTGGCTCGATGAGTCAGGCCAGCAAAACGCGGCTACCGGATTTCCCGGTGCTGGTGCAAAAAACCGGGAAATCCGTAACCCTCAAAGTCGGACAAACGCTGAATATCGACAGCGGTGAAATTCGGGAAGGCTATCAGCCTTCTGCCATCAAGGCCTCGCCGCCAGCGCCGTCTGCCGCAGCAGAGCCTGGCGGGACAGGCAAGGTCAACAACGGTTAGCCGCACAGTTTTTCTCCAGGCCGGCATCAAGTTTGGTAAAGTAACATCATGCACAGCGACCTTCCATTATCCCGCGACAAACTCAAAGGCTCGGCGCTGGTCGTCATTCTGGTCATTCTGGGCGTTGCTGCAGCGCTGATGATCAACGCACTGACCAGCAACCGGCAAATCGAGCGCGACAAGATAGCTGCCGACGTGCTCTCCAAGGCCAAGCAAGCATTGATCGGCTTCGCCGCCACCTACCGCGACAGTCACCCCGGCGATGTCTTCGGCTACCTGCCTTGCCCCGCCATCGACGGCAATGGCGTGGCGGCGGGCATTTGCGGTGCTGCTGATGTTACCCAGATTGGCCTGCTACCGTGGAATACGCTGGGCTTGCCCCCGCTCCGCGACAGTTCCGGCGAATGCCTGTGGTACGCGGTTTCCGGTAGGTTTAAAAACAACCCGCCAACCACTCTCCTGAACTGGGACACTACCGGTCAACTCACTGTCAACGATGCCGACGGCGTGATATTGGCAAATGGCGTCGCGGCAGTGATTTTCTCGCCGCGCGGCGTGATCGGCGGCCAAGATAGGACCCCAGTGGCAACCACCGAGTGCGGCGGCAACATCGCCGTTAATGCCTATCTCGATGGCGGCGACCCCATCTATGCCGGCGCCACGCCCGCTGCCGGCGCCACTACCACCCTGACCGTAGCGACTGCCGCCAGTATCGCCAACGGCACCAACAACGACCAGGGATTGTGGATCACCCCCGAAGAAATCTTCCGGCGCATCAAGCAGCGCAACGATTTCAGGTCACCCGCTTTGCCAGCCACCCCAAGCGGAGATGTCAACAACCTGCTAACCAGCGTTGCCGCCTGTCTGAACGCGCAAACCACCTTGCCAGCACCGGTCACCATCAATTTTTCAGGCACGACCGTACCCTTGGCCGAAACCAGCGGCGTCACCGTCGGCGGCCTGACCATTGGCCGCATCCCACAAAACCCCGTAGCTACCGTAGACACCAATTGCAGCAGCATAACCACAGGCATCCCTGCCTGGCGCACCGCCTGGAACACCACTTGGTGGCGCAGCGGCAGCGGCACAAGTTTTACCGGCTTGAACTTCAACAACAACTGGCAGGACAACCTGCTTTACGCCAGATGCAATAGCGGCCAATGTCTTAACGTTAATGGCGCTCCCTGCGCCGCCGTGCTGATCTTCGCCGGCGAGCGTGCCAACGGCGTCAGTCGCGCCACCGCCGTCAGCAAAAATGTCATGTCGAATTACCTGGAAGGGAATTTCCTGAGTTTATTCAACAGCGGCGCTCCGACAACCTTCACCGGCGTGCCTACCAATTTCGCCATCGCCAATGTCAACACGCCTGCTACTGCGGATATCGCCGCCTGCCTCAACCCCACCTCCGCCACTAGCGGCCAGAAGTACCCCTCCTTCATCCAGACGGCATACACCAAAAGCATGATCAACAATACCGCCACCGAGGCCATCAGTTGGAGCGGTTCGGATAGCGGGCTGAACAAACTGACTTTCGCCTGGGGAAGCATCACCGCCACCGGCGGCACCATATCGGCTGACAACAACAGCATCGGCGTCAGCACCGGCAGCAAAGTCAGCCTGGCAGCAGGCGAGGCATTGACCTATGTATTCAACGAACCGCGCCATTCCATCGACGTGCGCCTCAAGAAAGTCGGCACCAACCCCCGTTCGTTCAGGCTGACGGCCAAGGGTACAGACGGCAATTATTATGTCATCGACGTACCGAGCTGCACCTCGTCGGGAACCACTTTCTTCGGCGGTATGCGTTTCGGCACTTATGACACTACCACCACCGCAGCCAACCCCAACCCCAACAGCACGATCCCGACCTATCCGATCCCGTTCCCCAATGCCGATGTCAGCGTCGAATACACGGAAATCAAGATCGAAGCGATGGGTACCTCGATTATCCAGCTGGACGGCTTCGATTCGCGAGGCAGTTACGAAGGGCTGCAAGGCGCCAACAACACGACGGTTTTCAGCCCCAACCCCGTCCCCACCTACGAAGCGGATAGCTCGCTGCCCCATCCGTATCCGCAATGTTTCTGGGATGTGATGAACTATTACTGCCCGCGCGTCGAACGACCGGCGAATTGCGAGGACTGGAGCAGCTTCCAGACTACCTATCATTACAACACTGCATCCCGATTCGGCTTCGAGCCGATCAGCACATCCGATTCGATTACCCAGGTAAGGATGGATTTCTTTACCTACATTTACAGTTTTCGCAACAATCAGGGCAGTTTTTCCACCAAGCCCTACCAAACACTCAACATAGGCGGATACACCTATTACATCGGCAGCTATAACCGGACGAACAACAAGAATTTCACCGCCAAGCTCTACACCGACCAAGCTCTGACAGCGCAATACAACGACCGCGTGCCGCTCGATACCCCTTACTGGTTTACCTTGACCGGCACCGGCTTCAGCACCATTAGCAAAAGCGCAACCAATACCTTCACCTTCACCGACGCAGCGGCAAATTTCACCGACCCCTTGGTCAAGCTGAAAATCGGCGCGACCACCTATTATCTGAATAACAGCAGCACCAACAATACAATGTTTACCGCCGACGTTTACAGCAACCCGCAAATGACCGTGGCAGTAACCGTGTCACCGCCAGCCGGCCAAGCATACACGCTGACCACCATGAGCAATTAGGCGAGGACTGCCCGATGAACATCCCCGGCGGCAAATTAAACGGTTTTACCCTGGTCGAAATGGCCATCGTGCTGGTGATCATTGGTTTGATGCTGGGCGGCCTGTTGATGCCGCTGTCCACGCAGATGGATCAGCGGAAAATCAGCGAAACACAAAAGGTACTGGATGAGATCAGCCAGGCACTGATCGGCTTTACTATCGTCAACGGACGTTTGCCCTGCCCCGCCACCGCGGCCAGTGCCGGCATTGAAAGCCCTCCGGGCGGCGGAGTTTGCGCCAGTCCTGACGGATTCCTGCCGGCCGCCACGCTGGGGCTTCCCCAAACTGCCGGTCTGGGTTTTGCCGTGGACGCCTGGGGTCTGACGCAAAACCGCATCCGTTACGCTGTAACCACCTCCAACGGCAGCGCCTTTACCACTCCGGGCGGAATGGGTGCAACCACCATGGCAGTCTTAGCTCCCGACCTGCAGGTTTGCGCCAGCGCCGTCGGCATTACACCTACGACATGCGGCGCCGCAGCCATCCTCACAACCAATGCGATTGCCGTGATTTATTCGCTGGGAAAAAATGCCGCAATGGGCGGTGCAGGCATCGACGAAGTCGCTAATTTGAACGGTGATCCGGTATTTGTTAGTCATGCAGCTACGCCAGCTGGCGCGCCGGATGAATTCGACGACCTGGTTGTCTGGATATCCCCCAATATCCTGTTCAACCGCATGGTCGCCGCCGGCACATTGCCCTGAGCCATGCAATGCTGGACTAGAGGCGCTACACTTTAACGATCATGAGCCAGTATTGAAGAGGGGGTACACCATGAACCTTGCCGTCCAAGAATATCTCATCCCCGCCCCGGAATACCTGGCAGGCGAGCAACACAGCGACATCCGCCACGAATACGTCGCGGGGCAAGTATTCGCTATGGCCGGGGCGGGTGAAAAACACAACCGCATCAGCCTCAATATTGCCTTCCACCTACGTGCTGCCGCGCGCGGCAAGGAATGCGGGGTTTTCATCAGCGACATGAAAGTGCGCGTCGAACACAATAACGCCTATTATTACCCCGACGTGATGGTGACCTGCGATCCTCAGGATACGGAATCTCTCCACAAGCGTTCGCCCTGCCTCATCGTTGAAGTCCTCTCTCCCGCAACGGAAGCCATCGACCGGCGCGAAAAGCTGGTCGCCTATCGCACGTTGCCCTCCTTGCGTTATTACCTGTTGGTATCTCAGGAAAGACGCCAAGTTGAATTCTACACGCGTGACACCGATAACCGCTGGCTGATAACCGTCGCCGAAAATAACGGCACTCTGGAGATACTCTGCGACGACCTCAAGGTGAGTTTCTCGCTGGATGACATATATGAAGATGTGCGCCTGTAATTGCGCCATTGATGAATCGCAAAGCCGTCATACACTGATGTTCGCCCGAATCCGCACCATCGCCTTTTTCACCCTGCTCGAAGCGCTGCGTAACCGTATGAGCTGGCTGGTGCTGTTGATTGCCGCCGCCGGCTTGGGAATCAGCGGCTTTCTAGGCGAGTTGGCGATTACCGAAAGCGTGCAAATCCAGAGCGCTGTGCTCGCCGCCCTGTTGCGCCTATGCGCGGTGTTCGTGCTGGCGGTTTTCGTCATCACCAGCATGGTGCGCGAATTCAACGACAAAGGACTTGAGTTGATCCTCGCGCTGCCGCTGCCGCGTGCCGCCTACCTGCTCGGCAAGTTGCTCGGTTTTAGCAGCCTCGCCGTGCTGCTCGCGATAGCTTTCGGCCTGCTGACCGCGATTTTCGCCCCGCCCGCTCAAGCCGCCATATGGAGCGCGTCCCTGGCGTGCGAACTAGCTATCGTGGCCGCCCTCAGCCTGCTTTGCGTCGTCACCTTCACCCAAGTCATTTCGTCCTTGAGCGCGGTTTTTGCCTTTTACTTGCTGGCGCGCTCCATCACCGCCTTGCAACTGATTGGGCAAGGGCCTCTCCAGAACACCGATTTATCCCACCAGACCATCAATGTTGTGATCGATACCATCGCCGTCTTGCTACCCCGTCTGGACCAATTCACCCGTAGCGAATGGCTGGCCTACCACACCGGCACCATCAGCGAACTCATGCCGCTAGTCGCACAAAGCGCGATCTATCTTGCGCTTCTGGCCGGCGCAGCATTGTTCGACCTGTACCGCAAAAACCTCTAACCATGCATGAACGCCCCTTCAGCGCCGTCCCCAGAAGCGTTACCGTTTTGCTGGTGCTGGGATTGTGTCTGCAAGTCTTTTTGCACGCCAGCCATCCTCGCCCGCAAGCCAAGGCCGAAGACCTGCACGCGCCACCTTCTCTCAACACCCTTCATCTGGCAAGCCTGGGCGAACCGGTGGCGCTGGCAAAATTATTGACCCTGCATCTCCAGGCCTTCGACAATCAGCCGGGCATCAGCATCCCCTTTCGCAAGCTCGATTTCGCGTATGTGGAATCCTGGCTCGGGCGTATCCTGCAACTCGATCCGAACGGCCAGTATCCGCTGCTGTTGGCGAGCCGGGTTTATGGTTCAGTTAGCGACCAGGAGAAACAGCGGCAAATGGCAGAGTTGGTTTACCGGGAATTTCTGCTGGACCCCGAGCGCCGCTGGTCATGGCTCGCCTATGCAGCGGTCAACGCCAAACACCAGTTGCACGACCTGCCGCTGGCGCGCAAATACGCCCAGGCCATTCGGCAACACGCAACCGGGAAGTCCGTTCCGAGCTGGGCAAAACAAATGGAAATTTTCATTCTGGAAGACATGAACGAGTTGGAAAGCGCCAAGATACTGCTCGGCGGACTGCTGGAAAGCGGCCAGATCACCGATAAAAACGAAATTCTTTTTCTTTCCAAAGAGTTGGATTCATTGACCGCAGAAAAATAGCTTCCATTTCATTTCCTCCCTCAGAACATTGGCATAACCAACTGAAGCAATTGACTTTTACACACCAACCTTTATTATGGGACAGGTTTATCTGATTTTATCGTGCCGACCAGGAAAAGCTAAGGCTTAGCGCCGCGACAGCCGATAATTAGGAATGAATGCATTTTTATCACTGGAGATTAGGGAAATGAAAACCAAGCAATCCGGCTTTACCTTAGTAGAAATCGCCATCGTGCTGGTCATCATCGGCCTGCTGCTGGGCGGGGTGTTGAAGGGGCAGGAATTGATCAGCAACGCCAAGATCAAAAACATCGTCAGTGATTTGAATAGCATATCCGCCGCCCACAACACCTATATCGACCGCTACCGCGCGCTGCCCGGCGACGAGGCCAATGCTGTTTACGTGGCACGGGGCTGGGCGACGGTAACGGGTGCTGGCGATGGAAATGGCGTGTTGGCAATGACTGCCGCGGCGACTTTTACCAGCCCGCAGGTAGTGCTTGAGGGAGTAGGATTCTGGCAAACGTTAAGAGCTGCTCAAATGATCAGCGGAGACCCGGCCAGTGCTGCCTTGCCGACCAATGCGGCTGGCGGCTTGGTAGGCGTAAATGGTGTAGCCACCTATGGCCAGCCCGGCCCGACAGTGTGCGTCTCGGGTATTCCCGCCAAAATCGCGCTTGGCGTCGATACTTCGATTGACGGCGCTCTCGTAGCCAACATCGGCAACAACACCGGCACTTTGCGTGGCGCCAATACCGCTGCCGCACCCTTAGCGCCAGCGGCAGCCGTAGCAGCAGGCGCAGCCTACAATGAGACTGTTGTCGTTCCGTGGACCTTGTGCCGCTCCCTTTAATCGCGACAAGCATCACAACCATTGGGCTGAGTCAACACGAAGCCCAACACAACTTTCCAACCACGGGCATCTTCGGATGTCCGTTTTGTTTCTCCCGTAGCCCGCCCTGGACGGCACTTGGCCCGGCCATACAGCCCACGCCACCCACCCCTGCGCCTTCTCCACCTCATCGAACACCTGTATCCCCGCATCCACAAACGCACCCGACAGCCACGCCGTCCAGGCCAGCCAACGCTTATCGGTGACCACGGCGATTTTCCAGAAATCGTACTGGTGCTGGTGGGCGAAGACGAAGCCTGACAAGCAGACCTGAACTCGCATCCCCATGCCTGATATACTGGAATTCCAGCGATCTATTCTAGGAGTATGCTGATATGGCTAGTGAAATAATGAGCTTTTACGATGGGCGCATCACCATAGACCCAACCATCTGCAATGGCAAACCCACCATCCGTGGAAAACGCATCACGGTTCAAACTATCCTCGAATTCTTGGGTGCTGGCGAGAGCGAAGCTGAAATTCTGAATCAGTATCCTAGCCTGGAAGCGGAAGACATCAAAACCTGCTTGCGTTTTGCGGCAAGCTTGATGGACAAGCGTTACGATCTGGCGCAAGTGGCATAACGCGATGCGATTCCTGATCGATGCCAATCTGCCCTATCGGTTCGAATTATGGCGCGGAGAAGCATATCAACATATTTTCGATCTGGATGACACTTGGCCCGACTCGGAAATCTGGCAGTACGCCCGCGCGCATGACTTGGTGATCGTCACGAAAGACGCCGATTTTTCCGATTGGATAATGCTCGCGAATCCACCGCCCCGCGTAGTTCACCTACGGATAGGAAACATGAAGATACGCGATTTTCACTCATTCTTGCAGCGTTCATGGCCGCATATTTGCAATTTGGTCGAATCGCACAAACTGGTGATCGTGCATAAGAATCAAATCGAGTGCGTGGCCTGACCATACAGATTATCCCGCCGCCACCCACCCCTGCGCCTTCTCCACCTCGTCGAACACCTGTATCCCCGCATCGACGAACGCACCCGACAGCCACGCCGTCCACGCCAGCCAGCGCTTGTCGGTGACCACGGCGATTTTCCAGAAATCGTATTGGTGCTGGTGAGCGAATTTGAAATCCTCCCAGGCCACGTCGATGGTAAAGCCGGTCATGTCGCGCAAATCCAGCAGCACGCTGACGCGCCCCTGAAATTTGACGTGAAACAGCACAGCCGTCTCGAATTCCTTGGCGTCGGCCAGGTTGAATTCGCCGAAGACGGCGGCATTGACGAGATTTTCGCGGTGTTCGATGGTGATCATGGCAGTTATTCCTCGAATAAAATCAGACTAGGTCGGTTTGTTCCCGGCAGCCTGCAACCCGGCCACCGACTCTGGAAGCGATGATACCGGAAATCATGATGATCGCGATGCCCAGCCAGCTTGCGGCGGACAGCACTTCGCCCCACAGCACGATGCCCCACAGGCTGGCGAATACCACGGTGCTGTAGGCCAGGCTGGCAACCACCAGCGTGGCGCCTTCGCGGTAGGCGCGGGTCATCGCCAGCTGCGCCAGCGTGGCGGTCGTACCCAGCCCCAACAGCAGGAAAAAACTTTCCATGCTGACCGGATGGAAGGTGTGAACCGCCATCCACGCCCCCCCGCCCGCCGTGGAAAGCAGCGTGAAATAAAACACGATGCGCCATTCCGGCTCGCCCATTTGCCCAAGCTGTTTGACATTGAGATAGGCGATACCGGCCAGAAAACCCGACGCCAGCCCCATCAACCCGGCGACCAGCTGCGCCTGGTGCAAGGTCGGCTGCAACAGCAACACCACGCCGGCAAACCCCAGCAAGATCGCCAGCACCAGCGGCAGATGCGGACGTTCGCGCAGCACCAGGGTGGTCAGCAAAGCCAGGAACAGCGGCGAGGTGTAATTGAGCGTGACCGCGGTCGCCAGCGGCAGCGCGCCGATCGCGTAAAAAAACAGCATCAGCGCGACGAAGCCGGACAACCCGCGCCACAAGTGCATTTTCCAGTGCGGCGTCGCCAGCGGCAGGCGTTGCGCCTTGATGATCAGGAAGATCACCAGCAGGCCGAACAGCGAGCGGTAAAACACCAGTTCGGCGCTGGAAAAATACTGCGCGCCGAGCTTGACGAAGACCCCCATGCAGCCGAACAGGAAGCCGGCGACGACCATCCAGCCGGACTTTAATGGTGGCATGTGTTGGAGTGAGGAGAGATCATAGAATGGGGATGCTCATGTGACAGCGGTTCCACAACCAAGTGAAAGGCGAAATAACCCGCAATATCATGTAGGTTGGGTTAGCAGCTTTATCGCGCCACCCAACAAACCCAAATATTCAAGACCGGTGTTTAGAAGGAAGATTGGGTTTGTCGGGTTACGGCGCAAAAAGCCGCGCCTAACCCAACCTACATTTAGCTGCCTGACACCATCACGGACTGACAACCGGAATCGCTGACCAAGACCTGGCGAGATTGCTTCATAGTAAGCTGCCGCCTCATCGATTTCCTGTCGCGCATCCGCCAGGTAGCGAATGGTCATGGCTTGCCGAGATCGCCAAAAACCTCGGATTCGTCGAAAGTCTCGATTTCACCCCGTTTGTAGGCAGCAAAACGATTGTCGGCTTCTTTTGCCCATAGCGCGTCGAGGCGTTCGTCGGGAGCATCCAGCGATTCCATGATCCTGTGCACCAATTCCAAACGCTCAACGGGCGCCAATCTGGCTGCTGCGCGGCAGAGTTCCTCTGTATCGTGAGTCATGAATCAGCCCTCCATGTTTCAAGATAAATGATGTTCCATCTCGCGCCGCAGGAAGCGGTGGAAATGTTCCATGCCGATTTCGGTCGGTTCCTGGTACGGGCCGACCTCGTTGATGCCTTGCGCCCACAATGCCGCGCGTCCGTCCTGCATCCGCTGGCAGATGTCCTCGTCCTCGACCGCGGTTTCCTTGTAGGCGGCCTGCTCGGCCTCGACGTATTCGCGCTCGAACAGGGCGATGTCCTCGGGGTAATAGAATTCCACCACGTTGGTGCAGCGGTCGATGCCGCGCGGGATGATGCTGCTCACCACCAGCGTATTGGGATACCATTCGACCATGATGTTGGGGAAATAGGTCAGCCACACCGCGCCATGCTTCGGCAGCTTGCCCTGGTTGTAACGGAGGATTTGTTCCTGCCATTTGCCGTAAACCGGCGAACCGGCCTTTTTCAGTTCCTTGTTCACGCCCACCGTCTGGACGCTGTACCAGTCGCCGAATTCCCACTTCAGCTGGTCGCAATCGACGCAATTGCCCAGCCCCGGATGGAACGGCACGACGTGGTAATCCTCGAGGTACACCTCGATGAAGCATTTCCAGTTGATGTTGTATTCGTCGATCATCACCCGGTCGAGCTGGTAGCCGCTGAAATCCAGGTCGTCCTTGACGCCCAGCCTGGCGAGATCCTGCGCCACATCGCGCCGCCCGGAAAACAGCAGGCCGTTCCAGTTTTGCAGCGGGGTCTTGCCCAGGTTCAGGCACGGATCCTTGTCGAAATGCGGCGCGCCCAGCAGCTTGCCTTGCAGGTCGTAAGTCCAGCGGTGCAGCGGACAAACGATGTTGGCATTGTTGCCCTTGCCTTTCAGCATCACTGCCTGGCGATGGCGGCACACGTTGGACAACAATTCCACGCCTTGCTCGCCGCGCACCAGCGCCTTGGCATTGTCGAGCCATTCCGGCACATAAAAATCGCCGCTTTCCGGCACCAACAGTTCATGACCGACGTAAGACGGCCCATTTTCAAAAAACAGCTTCATTTCCAGATCGTAAATCGCGGGATCGAAATACCAGGAAATCGGAAGTTGCGGCGCACCGTTAAGATTTTTCAGCGCCCCGGAAGTATTTGCCAGCAGAGTCATAAATCGACCATCCCCACCAAACAGTTGAGTTAATGAATTAAAAAGCCATTTTGGCGCAATCCCACCCCCCGCGCAAATCAAGCGAGAATTGACCGATAGCCGCCACTTACGCTATTTTAACGGTTTTATCGAGTGTGGCAGATGAGCAAAGCAGTAAAAAATCCGACTTTCGAGAGCGCGCTCGCCGAGTTGGAGCAAATCGTCGCAGCCATGGAATCCGGCCAGCAGCCGCTCGAACAACTACTGTCTTCCTACAAGCGCGGCGCCGAACTGCTCCAGTTCTGTCAGGGCGCGTTGCAAGACGCCCAGCAGCAGGTGCGCATCCTGGAAGGCGGCACCTTGCAGAATCTTCCCATCGACAATGACGACTACTGACTTCCAAACCTGGTCCGGCGCGCTGCAAACGCGCATGGAAACCGTGCTGGCGGCCTTGCTGCCGCCGCCGGAAATCGCCCCGCAGCGCCTTCACAAGGCGATGCGCTATGCGGTACTGGGCGGCGGCAAGCGGGTGCGCCCGCTGCTGGCATTCGCCGCTGCCGAAATCAGCGCGGCCGACAGCCAACGGGCGGAAACCGCCGCCGCTGCGGTCGAACTGATCCACGCCTATTCGCTGGTGCACGACGATCTGCCGTGCATGGACGACGACCAGTTGCGGCGCGGCAAACCGACCTGCCATGTCGAATTCGACGAAGCCACCGCGCTGCTGGTGGGCGATGCGCTGCAAACCCTGGTGTTCCAGCTGCTGACACAACACGAACTGGCCGATTCTCCGACCACCCAGCTGGAAATGGTCAAAACCCTGGCGCTGGCTTCCGGCTCGCGCGGCATGGCCGGCGGCCAGGCCATCGACCTGGACAGCGTCGGCAAAGCGCTGTCGGTACCCGAACTCGAATTCATGCACATCCACAAGACCGGCGCACTGATCCGTGCTGCGATCCGCCTCGGCGCGCTGTGCGGGCGTTCGCTGGACACCAAGGAAACCGCCGCGCTGGAACATTACGCCAAATGCATCGGCCTGGCCTTCCAGGTAGTGGACGACATCCTCGACAGCGAGGCCACCACTGCCACATTGGGCAAGACCGCCGGCAAGGATGTCGAACAGAATAAACCGACTTATGTCACGCTGCTGGGTGTTGCAGAAGCCCGCGCCTTGGCCGGCGACCTGCACCATGAGGCGCTCCAGTCGCTCGAACCGTTCGGCGAACGCGCCGCCCGGCTGCGCCAGATCGCCGATTTCATCGTCAAGCGGCAGTTTTAACCCATGATTTATCACAGCCCGCACCTGACTCAGATGGAATCTCCGGTAGGAGCGGCTTTGGCCGCGAACAGCCAACACCGAAAATCGCGGCTAAAGCCGCTCCTACCCGCATGAGCACTCTGCTCGACACCATAGACTCCCCCACTCAGCTGCGCGCCTTGGAGCGCAAGCAGTTGCCGCAACTCGCCGAGGAGTTGCGCGCCTTCCTGATCGACAGCGTCAGCCAGACCGGCGGCCATCTGGCTTCCAACCTGGGGGCGGTGGAACTGACCATCGCGCTGCATTACGTGTTCAACACGCCCTTCGACCGACTGGTATGGGATGTCGGCCACCAGACCTACCCGCACAAGATCCTGACCGGCCGCCGCGAGGCGATGAAAGGCCTGCGCCAGCACGGCGGCATCGCCGGCTTCCCGAAACGGACGGAGAGCGAATACGACGCCTTCGGCACCGGACATTCCAGCACCTCGATCAGCGCCGCGCTCGGCATGGCGGTGGCCGCCAAAGCGGAAGGCCAGGACCGGCGCGCGGTGGCGATCATCGGCGACGGCGCGATGACCGGCGGCATGGCCTTCGAGGCGCTCAACAACGCCGGGGCGATGGACGCCAACCTGCTGGTGGTGCTCAACGACAACGACATGTCGATCTCGGCCAACGTCGGCGCGCTCAACAACTATCTCGCCAAGCTGATGTCGGGCCGTTTCTATGCCGCTGCGCGGCGTACCAGCGAAAAGGTGCTGGGCAGCGTCGCCCCGCCGATCTGGGAATTGGCCAAGCGCGCCGAGGAGCACATGAAGGGCATGATGATCCCCGGCACGCTGTTCGAGGAATTCGGCTTCAATTACATCGGCCCGATCGACGGCCACGACCTCGACGTGCTGGTGACCACGCTGTCCAACATCCGCAAGCTGAAAGGCCCGCAGTTGCTGCACATCGCCACGCAAAAAGGCAAAGGCTACAAGCAAGCCGAGGACGATCCGTGCCGCTACCACGGCGTGGCCAAGTTCGACCCGGAAAACGGCCTCGCAGAGGGCAGCGGCAAACTCACCTACACCCAGATTTTCGGCGACTGGCTGTGCGATATGGCCGCGCTGGACCAGCGCTTGGTCGCAGTCACCCCGGCAATGTGCGAAGGCTCGGGGATGGTGCGCTTCGCCCAGGAATATCCGCAGCGCTATTTCGACGTCGGCATCGCCGAGCAGCACGCACTCACCTTCGCCGCCGGCATGGCCTGCGAAGGACTGAAACCGGTGGTGGCGATTTACTCGACCTTCCTGCAGCGCGCCTACGATCAGGCGATCCACGACATCGCCCTGCAAAACCTGCCGGTCGTGCTGGCCATCGACCGCGCCGGTCTGGTCGGCGCCGACGGCCCGACCCATGCCGGCAGCTTCGACATCTCCTTCCTGCGTTGCGTACCGAACCTGGTGCTCATGACGCCGAGCGACGCCAACGAGTGCCGCCAGATGCTGTATACCGCCTTCCAGCACGACGGCCCCACCGCAGTGCGCTACCCTCGCGGTGCCGGTGCCGGCATGGCGCCCGTCGCGGCAATGCAGGCGCTGCCGCTGGGGAAAGGCGAAATTCGCCGTAGCGGCAGGAAAATCGCCATCCTGGCTTTCGGCCCCCTGCTGGCCGCCGCCCTCGAAGCCGGTGAAACGCTCGACGCCACGGTGGTCAACATGCGTTTCGTCAAGCCGCTCGACGAAGAACTGGTAGCGCAGTTGGCACGGGAACATCAACTGCTGGTGACAGTCGAAGAAAATACCGTGATGGGCGGCGCCGGCAGCGCGGTGGCGGAAACCTTGGCGCAGCGCGGCCTTGCCGTCCAACTGCTGCAACTCGGCCTGCCGGACAGCTTCGTCGAACACGGCGACCCGGCCTTGCTGCTGGCTGGCTGCGGGCTGGATAAAAACGGGATTATTCAAGCGATACAGCGCCGTTTGACCGAGTGATTCACTCAACAATTCAATTGTGTTAAACTTGGTCTAAACTTCTGGACTGGTTATTTAAGGATTTGCCATGAGCAACTGTGAAACTCCCTGCGACGTGACCGCACCGGCCTGCGACGCCATCGCCGACGTGCAGAATTTTGCGGACACGCGGCAGATCGCCATCGACAAGGTGGGCATCAAGTCGATCCGCCACCCGGTCAAAGTCGGCGACAAGAACGAAGGCGTGCAGCACACCATCGCCTGGTTCAACATGTACGTCTACCTGCCGCATAATTTCAAGGGTACCCACATGTCGCGCTTCGTGGAAATCCTCAACAGCTACGAGCGCGAAATCTCGGTGGAATCGTTCGAATCCATGCTGCGCGAGATCGTCAAGCGGCTGGAGGCCGAATCCGGCCATGTCGAAATGAACTTCCCCTACTTCATCAACAAGGCTGCGCCGGTTTCCGGGGTGCAAAGCCTGCTCGATTACGACGTCACCTTCATCGGCGAAATCGACCAGGGCAAGTACCGCTTCACCATGAAAGTGGTGGTACCGGTCACCAGCCTGTGCCCGTGTTCCAAGAAAATCTCCGAGTACGGCGCCCATAACCAGCGCTCGCACGTCACCGTCACCGCACGCACCAGCGAAATGGTGTGGATCGAGGACGTGGTGCGCATCGTCGAGGAACAGGCCTCCTGCGAGTTGTTCGGGCTGCTGAAGCGCCCCGACGAGAAGTTCGTCACCGAACGCGCCTACGACAATCCGAAATTCGTCGAGGACATGGTGCGCGACGTCGCCGCGGCGCTAAACCGCGACGCACGCTTCGAAGCCTACACCGTCGAGGCGGAAAATTTCGAATCAATCCATAATCACTCGGCTTATGCGCTCATCCAGCGCGACAAAGCGAAATAACCCTCTCCCCCACCCCCTCCCCCGCAAACGGGGGAGGGGCGCAGAACCACAGTTTGCGTAGGTATGTCGATAGGTTTACCTGTATTATCCTGCATTGCCGACAAGGTTAATCTGCTGCAATTTCAACCCGTTTAACCCTGATTTCCTCAAGGCTGAAAATTACAGATATAGTCCATGACTCTCGACATCACCACCATTCTGGTCCTGTTCATCCTCAACAACCTGCTCATCGCCGCACTGCTCGTCGTGTCCTTCCGCGGGCGCCGCACCCCCGCCACCGACTTGTGGGTTTACAGCCTGCTGGTTCAGTCGGCCGCCTGGATCATCTACTCGGCGCGCGGCCAGGTACCTGATCCGCTATCCATCGTCCTGGCAGGCAGCCTGCTCAGTTTGAGCTATGCCATGTTGACCGATGCCTTTTGCCAGTTTTTCGAATTCCCGCTCAAACGCCGCTGGATCTACTTCCCGGCACTCCTGACCTTGCTGGTTTTTTGGTGGAACCTGGACAGCCTCGCCAACCGGAACATCCTCGGCGGGCTGATTATCGGTGTGCAGTTCATTGCCGCTGCGGCAATCATTCTGAAGCGCGACGACCAATGGCGCGCACTGCGGGTGTTCATCAGCAGCGGCGCGATCGTCATGGCATTGATGTTTTTCGCGCGGGCGGCGATTACCATCCTCGACCCGGCAGCGATCCCCGTGCTACCCGCCACCTCGCCCTTTCAGACCGCGACATTTCTGATCGGCGACGCCGCAAGGCTGGCTTTTTCCTTCGGTTTCCTGCTGCTGATCGAAGCGCGGCGCTCGGATGAGCTCACCCGCCTGGCTACCCTCGATTCCCTGACCGAGGCTTACAACCGCCGCACCTTCATGGAACTGGCGGAGCGGGAATTGGCGCGCGCCCGCCGTTACCGCCAACCGCTGGGGCTGATGTTTCTCGATCTCGACCATTTCAAAAAGGTCAACGACACCCACGGCCATCTTGCCGGCGATGCGATGCTGCGGCAAATCAAGAAAGTGGCCGAGAACTGCCTGCGCCAACAGGATCTATTCGGGCGTTACGGCGGAGAAGAATTCTGCATCCTGCTGCCCGACACCGACCTGGCGGGTACGCAGGTATTGGCCGAACGCTTGCGCCAAGACATCGAGAATTTCATTTTGCACCTGCCCGACGGCGAGCAATTGCGCATCACCGTCAGCATCGGCGTCAGCGCCGTCCCCGCAGGCCAGGATGCGATAGCGCTCGACAACTTGATCGAATATGCCGATCTCGCGCTTTACCAGGCCAAGAAACAAGGGCGCAACCGGGTCGCTGCTGAAGACATGGCGGAACCTGAGGTAGCGATGGCTTAAGGATTCCCCATCAGTATTTCTTGGTCAACGTCATGGTACTGCCCTCGCGCTTCATTTCCACGCGATTGAGGAAGCTCATGCCGAGCAGCGTCACATCCATGGAAGTCTCGCTCACCGCGGCCTGTACCTGATTCACTGCGACATCCCCGATTTTCACGGTATTCAGCGTAATCCGGTATGCCGGCACCACCCCGTTGGCGGTAGACATCATGATGCGCTCGCCTTTCAGGTAGTCGATACCGAGACGCCGCGCTTCCGCTCCACTCATGCCGATGCTGCTGGCACCGGTATCTACCAGGAAACGGGTGGCTGCGCCGTTAATGCTGCCCACCGTGACGAAATGTCCGCGCTGGTCAGCTGCCAGGCTCACGCTTCTGCTGTCGACGGTGGAAGAGGCCGCATAGGACAGGGATTGCCCCATCGCCAGCGTCTTGCGCTTGCCGTCGATTTCCAGCACCGCCTCGCGCGAATCGGCGCTGATCAATTTCACCCCTTGCGCGGCGGCTTGGCCGGCGCTCAGCATCTTGGGTTTGCCGCCATCTATCGCCACCATCGCCTTGCCGTTGAACAGCCCGACCACATTGACCTCGGTCGCCGCAGCCGGCTGGGCAATTAGCCAAAGCAGGATACCTGGCATAAAATATACTTTTTTCATGGATAGCTCCCGCTGATGAAACCCATTGCGATTTTCCGCCACGCCCGCACTGAAGGGCCGGGTTATTTTGCCACATTCCTCGACGAACAACGCATTCCCTGGCAACTCTTCAAGATCGATGCCGGCGACGCCGTGCCGAACGATGCCCGCGAGTTTTCCGGATTGGTATTCATGGGCGGCCCGATGAGCGTCAACGACGACTTGCCGTGGATCGCGCAATCGCTGGCGCTGATCCGCCAGGCGCGGGAAAACGCCGTCCCGCTGCTCGGCCATTGTCTCGGCGGGCAACTGATGGCCAAGGCGCTGGGCGGCAGCGTCGGACGCAACCCGGTCAAGGAAATCGGCTGGGGCGAAGTAAGCTTGAGCGACACCCCACTGGCCCATGACTGGTTCGGCAGTGCGCCGAAATTCGACGCCTTTCACTGGCACGGCGAAACCTTTGCCCTGCCGCCCGGCGCCGAACTGTTACTGTCCAGCGAGCATTGCCGCAACCAGGCCTTCCTGCTCGACGGCAAACATCTGGCGATGCAGTGCCACATCGAAATGACCGCGGAAATGGTCGCGGACTGGTGCGACATCGGCGCGGACGAAATCGCGGCGGCAGCTTCCAGCCCGGCGGTACAGCAGCCGGAAGCCATGCAAACCGACCTGGCGAAACGCATCGCCGCCCTCAACAGCGCCGCGCAACAGGTCTACCGGCAATGGATTAAGGGCCTGAAAGCCTAGGTTTTACGATACAATTATTTTTTCGAATTTTTCGGAGCATTCTCATGTCTATGTCCGACCGCGACGGCCTGATCTGGCACGACGGCAAAATGGTGGAGTGGCGCAGCGCCACCACCCACGTCCTGACCCACACCCTGCACTACGGCATGGGCGTTTTCGAAGGCGTGCGTGCCTACAAGACCGACAAGGGAACGGCAATTTTCCGTCTCAAGGACCACACCGACCGGCTGTTCAACTCGGCGCACATTTTCGGCATGAAAATGCCGTGGGACAAGGCCACCCTGATGCAAGCGCAACTCGACGTAGTGCGCGAAAACAAGCTGGAATCCGGCTACATTCGCCCGATCGTGTTCTACGGTTCGGAAGCCATGGGCATCGCCGCCACCACGCTGTCTACCCATATCGCGGTGGCGGCCTGGTCGTGGGGTACCTATCTGGGCGCCGAAGCGCTGGAAAAGGGCATCCGCGTCAAGACCTCGTCGTTCACCCGCCATCACGTCAACGTCAACATGTGCCGCGCCAAATCGGTATCGACCTACACCAACTCGATCCTGGCGCATCAGGAAGCCGCCCATGACGGCTACGACGAAGCCCTGTTGCTGGATGTGGACGGCTACGTGGCGGAAGGCGCCGGCGAGAACCTGTTCATCGTCAAGAACGGCAAGCTGTTCACCCCCGACCTGACCTCCTGCCTGGAAGGCATCACCCGCGCCTCGATCATCGAACTGGCAGGCGAACTGGGCATCCAGGTGATCGAAAAACGCATCACCCGCGATGAAGTGTATTGCGCCGAGGAAGCCTTCTTCACCGGCACCGCCGCCGAAGTCACGCCGATCCGCGAACTCGACAACCGCACCATCGGCGCAGGCCGCCGCGGCCCGGTCACGGAAAAGCTGCAAAAACTGTTTTTCGACTGCGTCACCGGCAAATCGGCCCAGCATCTGAACTGGCTGACCCTGGTTTAACAGGCTAAAAGGAAGCACCATGCCCCATAACGAGATCAAGGCCCGCTACTACGAGATCAGCGCCAAGGATCTGCCGCTGCATTGCCCGACCCCGGCGATGCAGTTGTGGAACAGCCATCCCCGGGTGTACCTGGCGGTCGAAACAACCGGCGAGGCCATGTGTCCTTACTGCGGCACCCACTACAAACTCAAGGGCGAATTGCCCAAGGGGCATCACTAAAATCTGATTTACCGCGGAGGACGCGGAGGGCGCAGAGGAAAACCCTAAATCCATCCTGGCGTTTGATGTGACCAAATAGCATTGCTGCTTTTGATTTACTCCGCGTCCTCTGCGTCCTCTGCGGTGAAAAGTTTCATGCAAAAAGCCCTGATCATCGCCCCCTCCTGGGTCGGCGACGCCGTGATGGCGCAACCGCTGCTACGGCGGCTGCGCGAACGCAACCCGGAGCTGCTCCTCGATGCCTTCGCCCCCTCATGGGTGGCACCGGTGCTGGAGCGGATGCCGGAAATCCGCCGCGTCGTGATCAACCCCTTCGCCCACGGCGAACTACGCTTGAAAGTGCGCTGGGAAATGGGCCGCAGCTTGCGCCGCGACGGTTACCAACACGCCATCGTGCTGCCCAATTCGCTCAAGTCGGCGCTGCTGCCGTTTTTCGCCGGCATTCCGCTACGCACCGGCTACCTCGGCGAAATGCGCTACCTGCTGCTCAACGACGCGCGCCGTCTCGACAAACAAGCGCTGCCGCTGATGGTGGAACGCTTCGCCGCGCTCGCCGAACGCCCCGGCGCAACACTGCAACGACCGCTTCCCTACCCGCGCCTCAGCGTGGACGCCGCGCGCCAACGCGAGACGCTGGACAAGCTGCGCCTGGCGCCAGCCAAGCCGGTCGCCGCGTTCTGCGTCGGCGCCGAATACGGCGCGGCCAAACGCTGGCCGACCCGCCATTTCGCCCGCCTGGCGCAACTGCTGGCCAACGACTACGAAATCTGGCTGCTCGGCTCCGCCAAGGACGCCGCCATCGGCGCTGAAATAGAAAGCTTGAGCGCAGGCGCGGCAAGCAACCTGTGCGGCAAAACCGACCTGGGCCAAGCCGTCGACCTGATCGCCGCAAGCAGCCTGGCGATCAGCAACGACTCCGGCCTGATGCACGTCGCCGCCGCCCTCGACATACCGCTGATCGCCCTCTACGGCTCCTCCAGCCCCGGCTTCACCCCGCCGCTGTCGGACCGGGCCAGAGTGCTCAGCCTCAAGCTGCCGTGCAGCCCCTGTTTCAAGCGGGTATGCCCGTTAGGACATCTCGACTGCCTGGAAAAATTAACGGCAGAACAAGTGCTGGCAGAAATCGGGATGCTTGTGACCGAATGTAGGAGCGGTTTCAGCCGCGATTCAGCCGTTCACTCCGTGGCACCGCTTATCGCGGCTGAAGCCGCTCCTACAGGCACAAGAAAAGCTTAACGAAATACCCAGGTTAGATGCCTCCCCGATGCAGCTTTAGAACAAATCAAAATCCTTATCTATCTATAAGAAAATGTGAACTTCTTTCGGCCTCAAGCTGTGTAAAATCCACGCTTCAACACCGAGTATCCATCGCATGACAGACACTGCCGACCGCATCGAGGTCAAAAATACCACCTGCTACATGTGCGCCTGCCGCTGCGGCATTCGCGTGACGCTGCGCAACGGAGAAATCCGCTATATCCAGGGCAATCCCGACCACCCCTTGAATCAGGGCGTGATCTGCGCCAAGGGCTCGTCAGGCATCATGAAGCAATACTCGCCAGGACGGCTGACCCAGCCCTTGCGCCGCAAGCCGGGCTCCGAGCGCGGCGCGGGCGAGTTCGAGGCGATTTCCTGGGACGAGGCGTTCGCCGTGCTGGAAGAGCGTCTCGCCAAGATCCGCGCCACCGATCCCAAGCAGTTCGCGCTGTTCACCGGGCGCGACCAGATGCAGGCCTTGACCGGCCTCTTCGCCAAGCAGTTCGGCACCCCCAACTACGCCGCCCACGGCGGTTTCTGCTCGGTCAACATGGCCGCAGGAATGATCTACACCATCGGCGGTTCGTTCTGGGAATTCGGCGGCCCCGACCTGGATAGAGCCAAGCTGTTCGTGATGATAGGCACCGCCGAGGATCACCATTCCAACCCGATGAAGATCGCGCTGTCCAAGTTCAAGCGCAACGGCGGGCGCTTCGTCTCGATCAACCCGGTACGCACCGGCTATTCCGCGATCGCCGACGAGTGGGTGCCGATCAAGCCGGGTACCGACGGTGCGCTGCTGCTGGCGCTGAACCACGAGATCATCCGCCAGGGCCTCTACGACCGCGATTTCCTGGTGCAATACTCGAATGCCGCCGAACTGGTCAACCTCGACGAGGCCAGCAGCGAATACGGCATGTTCGTGCGCACCGAGGTGCCGGAAGAAGAAGGCTGTTTCGACCCGCAGAACAAGCTGTGGTGGGATCGCGCCAGCGACAAGCCGGTGGTCACCCATACGCCGGGCGCCGATCCTTTCCTGCGCGGCGAATTCACACTGAAAGACGGCACGCCGGTCAAGCCGTCCTTCGAGTTGTTGCAGGAGCGCGTCAAGGACTACACCCCGGAATGGGCGGAAAGCATTACCGGCATTCCCGCCGCCACGATCAGACGCCTCGCCCAGGAAATGGGCGTTACCGCCCGCGACCAACGCATCGAGCTGCCCATTGCCTGGACCGACACCTGGGGCAAGGAACACCAGACCGTCACCGGCAATCCGGTGGCTTTCCACGCGATGCGCGGGCTGGCGGCGCATTCCAACGGTTTTCACACCATCCGTTCGCTGGCGATTCTGATGTCGCTGCTCGGCACCATCGACCGCCCCGGCGGTTTCCGCCACAAGGTGCCGTTCCCGCGCCCGATCCCGCCCTGCGCCAAGACCCCCAGAGGCCCGCAAGGGGTGCGCCCCAACATGCCGCTCGACGGCATGGCGCTGGGCTGGCCGGCAGAGCCGGATGACCTGTTCGTCGAGGACGACGGCACCCCGGTGCGCATCGACAAGGCATTCTCGTGGGAGCACCCGCTGGCGGTGCACGGCCTGATGCACAACGTGATCACCAACGCCTGGCGAGGCGATCCCTACTCCATCGACACGCTGCTGATCTTCATGTCGAACATGGCGTGGAACTCCACGATGAACACCGTCTCGGTGCGCGACATGCTCAACGACAAGCGCGACGACGGCGAATACAAGATTCCCTTCCTGGTGGTGTGCGACGCCTTCCACTCGGAAATGGTCGCTTACGCCGACCTGGTGCTGCCGGATACCTCCTACCTGGAACGCCATGATGTGATGTCGATTCTCGACCGTCCGATCTCGGAATTCGACGGCCCGGTAGATGCGGTACGCATCCCGATCCTGCCCCCCAAGGGCGAGTGCAAGCCGTTCCAGGAAGTGCTGATCGAGCTCGGTACGCGCCTGAAACTGCCGGCGTTCACCCACAAGGACGGCACCCGCAAATACCGCGACTACCCCGACTTCATCGTCAACCATGAAACCGAACCGGGCTCCGGGATCGGCTTTCTCGCCGGTTGGCGCGGCAAGGGCGGCGAGAAAACCATGCGCGGCGAACCCAACCCGCGCCAGTGGGAGATGTACGCCCAGAACGGCGGTTTTTTCCATCACGAACTGCCGCGTTCCTACCAGTACATGCGCAACTGGAACCAGGGCTATTTGGAATGGGCGCAGCGCAACCGCATCACGCGCTACGCCGAGCCGATCTCGATCCATATCTATTCCGAGGTGCTGCAAAAATTCCGTCTCGCCGCACAAGGCAAAAGCGACGGTAAGCAGCCGCCGGAGCGCCTGCGCAAGCGCATCGCCACCTATTTCGACCCGCTGCCGTTCTACTACGAGCCGCTCGAAGGGCAACTCAGCGACACCCACAAATACCCGCTCAACGCGATTACCCAGCGCCCGATGGCGATGTACCACTCGTGGGACTCGCAGAACGCCTGGCTTCGCCAGATCCACGCCCACAACTACCTCTTCGTCAATCCGCTAACCGCCGCCGCACAAGGCATCGCCGACGGCGGCTGGATGTGGGCCGAATCGATGCACGGCAAGGTGCGCTGCATGGCGCGCTACTCCGAGGCGGTGGAACCCGGCACGGTGTGGACCTGGAACGCCATCGGCAAGGCCGCCGGCGCCTGGGGCTTGTCCGCCGACGCCAACGAATCGCAAAAAGGCTTCCTGCTCAATCACCTGATCGGCGAGGAACTGCCGCCCCACGCCGACGGCGAGCATCTTTCCAACTCCGACCCGGTCACCGGCCAGGCCGGCTGGTTCGACGTGCGGGTACGGATTTATCCCGCCGCGGCCGGCGAGCCGGAACAGACCGCGCCGCAGTTCGCGCCGCTGCCGACTGCACCGGGAATGGAAAAAGTGAAAGCGCGCTGGTTCGGTTATTTTGCCGGCAAGGGGGAATGGAAGCGATGAGGACATTGCCATCCCAGGCTTCCCTCGCCGGGTACCGACCCAGGGCGCAAAACCGCTTTTGGAAGATAAAGACGTGAAATCGCAGCGGGAAGACGCGCCGCTGGGATGGCCGGAACTGGAACAGCATTTGACCCGCTTCGCCGCCAGCGCGCCGGGGTTCATGTTCACCACCCGCCTCGGCTCCGACGGCATCCTCTCCATGCCTTTCGCAAGTCGGGCAATTCAGGACTTTTTCGGCTTGCAGCCGGAGGATGTGGCGGTCAGCATTGCCCCCATCCAGGCGGCGATTCATCCCGACGATCGAGCCCTGGTCATCGGCGCCATCGAAAACTCGGGGCGGAACCTGTCTTTGTGCAATGTCGAATTCCGTGTCGCCCATCCCGAAAAAGGGGAAATTTGGCTGGAAGCGCGCTCCATGCCGGTATGCGCGCCGGACGGCAGCATCCTGTGGCACGGGCTGATGATCGACATCACCCGCCGCAAACAGACGGAACAGCGCTTGCAGCAGGCCCTTGAATTCACCGAGGGCATCGTCAATGCCATTCCAGACTTGTTGTTCGAGGTAGACCAGGACGGCAGATACCTCAACGTCTGGGCGCAAAATCCCCAACTCCTGGCGGCGCAAAAGGAAATTTTGCTCGGCAACACCATCGGCAACGTCCTGGCCCGCGCTTCGGCCGAGGTGGCGATGTCCGCGCTCAGGGAAGCGGATGAAAAAGGCCATTCCTTCGGCAAGCTCATGCCGCTGAATCTCCCCCAGGGGAAGCATTGGTTCGAACTTTCCGCTTCAAAAAAACCGGTAAACGCTACCTCGCAAAAAAGTTTCATCGTGTTGTCCCGCGATGTCACCGAACGCCAACTGGCGATGGAAGCCCTGCAACGCAGCCAGGCAAGCCTGGCGGAAGCGCAGCGCATCGGCCAGATGGGCAATTGGGAGCTCGACCTGGTGAGCGGAGTGCTGACTTGGTCCGACGAGATTTTTCGTATTTTCGAAATCGACCCTGCGCGGTTCGGCGCGTCCTATGAGGCGTTCCTCGCCGCGATCCATCCCGAAGACCGGAAGGCGCTCGACCAGGCCTATAACGATTCGCTCGCGCACCGCATCCCCTACGATTTCGAGCACCGCCTGCTGATGCCGGACGGGCGCATCAAGTATGTACGCGAGCGTTGCGAAACCTATTACGACGCCGCAGGCCAACCCCTGCGTTCCCACGGCACGGTACAGGACATCACCGTGCGCAGGCAGGCAAAGGAACTGCTGCATCGGCGCGCCCAGGAATTCCGCGCACTGTCCGAAAACTCGCCGGATTCCATCGTTCGCTATGACCGCGACCTGCGCTGTCTCTACGTCAATCCGGCTTTCGAGAAATTGTGCGGCATTCCGGCCGACCAGCTGGTGGGCAAGCAACCTGTCGAGACGTCGGCGGTTCCCCGAGAAGAAGCTTTACGCCTTCAGGACTTGCTTGCAGAAGTATTGCGTAGCGGCCACGAGGCAGGCATCGAATTGTCCTGGCGAGATCCGGCGGGGCAGCGGATTTTCAGTCTCGTTCGCGCCGTGCCCGAATTCGATCCACAGGGCAAAGTAGTCAGCGTGTTGAGCGTCGGCCGCGACATCACGGCGCTCAAGGAAACCGAGCATAGCCTGGAGAAATCCAGGACGCGACTGCGTGAGGTCGCGATGCAACGCAACGTCGAGCATGAGGAGGAACGCAAGCGCCTTGCCAGGGAAGTGCACGAGGGCGTGGGGCAATATCTCATGGCAATCCACCTGAATCTTTCCATGCTGGAGAGCCAGTTAGGCGCGGATTCCCCTGCCTTGCTGGAAACCGTCAGGAAGATGTTCGGGTTGGTGGACAAGGGGGTGCAACTGGTACGACAGGTGACGTCCGACCTCCGCCCGAGGGTGCTCGATCTGGGTGTCGTAAGCGCGCTGGAATGGCTGGCGGACGAGTTCAGCACCAAGCACGACACCTATTGCGAATTGCGAATTCCCGAGAAAGAGTTCGCGATGGACGAACGAACCGAGATCGCCATTTTCCGCGTGGTCGAAGAAGCGCTCACCAATATTGCCAGCCACGCCGAGGCCGAACAGGTAAAAATCCTGCTGGAGCGGCGCGGCAGCAATTATGTTCTCAAGGTCAGCGATAACGGCAAGGGGTTCGACCTGGAACGTCTTTATAAAAACAAGATAGTCGGTTTTGACTGGATGCGGGAACAGGTGACCGCACTGGGCGGCGATCTCGTCATAACCAGTCAGCCTCAAGGAGGGACAGTGATCGAAGCACTGATTCCCGCGCAAGATAGGGAGAAGGCGCAATGATACCAATTCGAAGATCGTTCAAAGGCCAGCGTTTCAGTTCCGGCCCGCTCGCCGGCAAGGGTGCATGGCTATGACCCAACTCGCGCTGGTCATCGACCTCAACGTCTGCGTGGGCTGCCACGCCTGCGTCACCAATTGCAAGGAATGGAACACCTCGGGCGATGCCGGGCCGCTGTCTGATTTCAATCCCTACGGCGCCGATCCCACCGGGACCTTCTTCAACCGGGTGCAAACCTATGAAGTCGGCTGTTTCCCCAGCACCGAGACCGTGCATTTCCCCAAGTCCTGCCTGCATTGCGAGGAACCGCCGTGCGTGCCGGTGTGTCCGACCGGCGCTTCGTTCAAGCGCAAGGAAGACGGCATCGTGCTGGTGGATTACGACAAGTGCATCGGCTGCAAGTATTGCTCATGGGCCTGCCCTTACGGCGTGCGCGAGATCGACGAGAAGCAGAAGGTGATGAAGAAATGCACGCTGTGCGTCGACCGCATCTACGACCAAAGCCTGCCGGAAGCCGAGCGCAAGCCCGCCTGCGTGCTCGCCTGCCCGACCAGCGCGCGCCTGTTCGGCGATGTGCGCGACCCGGAATCGGCGGTGTCGGTGGCGATCCGCGAAAGCGGCGGCTACCCGCTGATGCCGGAATGGGGCACCAAGCCGTCCAACCACTACCTGCCGCGACGCAAGACCCATCTGCGCATCCGCGACGACGAGCTGGTGCGCGCCGACAATCCGCTCAAGAAAGAACGCCTGCTGCCCAAGCCGGACAAGAACGAACCGTCGCTGGACGATGTCACCTCGTGGTAATGGACAATCGAACCGCAGAGACGCGGAGACGCAGAGAAAAGCTGAGTACAGTTACCCTCTGCGCCTCTGCGTCTCTGCGGTGAAAAAATGGAGTAATTAATCGTGCACCCGGCATTTTCCGTAATTTTCCTCACCACCCTGATCGGCGTCGGCCAGGGACTGTTCCTGGCGCTGTATACCGGCCAGGTCTACACCGTGTTCCATGTGCTTTCCGCGCAAGGCGACAGCCGTTTCTATGCCTTGGGTAGCGTGATCGCGCTGGGCTTCCTGGTTGCAGGGCTGTTCGCCTCGTTCTTTCACCTCGGCCATCCCGAACGCGCCTGGCGCTCCGCGGCACAGTGGCGCACTTCCTGGTTGTCGCGCGAAGTGATCGTCTTGCCGGCCTTCATGGGCTGCGTGTTCCTTTACGGCGCGGCGCACTGGTTCGGCTGGAATGCGCCGCTGTTCACGCTGGGCGAAACCCTGCAAGTCGATTTCATCATGCTGGTCGGCGCCGCCGGGACGCTGCTGTGCTTCGCGCTGTTCGTCAGCACCGGGATGATCTACGCTTGCCTGCGTTTTTTGCAGGAATGGCATACCCCGCTCACGGTGATCAATTTCATCCTGCTCGGCGGCGCTTCCGGTTTCACCCTCGCCACCGGCTATGCCGCGCTCGCCGCTCCTGAACTGGTGGGCTTTTACGGCAAATGGGCGATCATCATCGCGCTGCTCGCCTTCGTTTCGCGGCTGGCTTCGCTGCTGCGCAACGGCAAGCTCAAGCCCAAATCCACCTTGCAAAGCGCGATCGGCATCCGCCACAACCGGATTGCCCAGAAAGCGCAGGGCTTCATGGGCGGCTCGTTCAATACCCGCGAATTCTTCCATGGCAAATCGTTGCGCCTGCTGCGCTCGGTAAAGTGGCTGTTCATCGCCCTGACTTTCGGGCTGCCGTTCGTGCTGCTGGCGTGGGGCTTGTCGGCGGGTTCCGCCGGAATCCTGCTGAGCGCGTTCGTCGTACAGTACGCAGGCTTGATGGCGGAACGCTGGTTCTTCTTCGCCCAGGCCAATCACCCGCAAAACCTTTACTACCAGGCGATTTCGTAAAAGACCATGGTCAATTGCTTCTCGCCGGGATATGCGGCATCATGTTTGGAAATATTGGGGGAAGCTTAATCATGGTGATCCGCGAAATCCTGGCTCTGAAAAAACCCGCGAAATCTTCAGCATCGCGCCGGACAGCCCGGTTCATGAGGCCGTCACCCATATGGCCGAGCACGACATCGGCTCGCTGGTGGTCAAGGAAGGCGACCAGATGGTGGGATTGGTCACCGATCACGTCATCGTGCGCGGCCTGAGCAAGGCCAACTGCAACCTGTGCAATACGCTGGTGCGCGACGTAATGGTCGCCAACCCGATTACCGGCCATCTGGACGACACCGTCGATCAGGTGCGGCGGGTGATGACCGACAACCACATCAGCCACCTCCCGGTGGTGGACGACCACGGCCTGGCCGGCATCATCTCCTTCTACGACGTGGCAAAAACCGCCATCAGCGAAGCCGAGTTCGAAAACAAGCTGCTCAAGGGCTACATCAAGAACTGGCCCGAAGCCTGATCCAGCGCTATTCCGCTTTCTTCCGGGTAAAGATCACCCGGTCGATCAGGGTATCTCCGGCAGCATCCTTGCGATAAAGTATCGTGGCATCGTACTGGCTGGCCGGTTCGTACATCCGTTCTTCCTTCATCCGTCTGAAGCCTTCAAAGATCATCGGGATGATGCCAAAAAAGCTGCGGGTGCGGACTGCCGGGTCGGATTGTTTCATTTCCACTTTGCCTTCCTCGCCCACCTTGGTAATCCAGCGGTCTATCCGCTCCGGGATGTTGCTCAGCGGCACTTTGCCCATCACCTCCACCTCGACGCGGCTTTTCCCCGCTTCCAGCTCTTTCGATAACTTGGCGTCGAACAGCTTCGAATCAAAGAAAGTCACTTGATTGGGGATCACCAGTTGTAGCGCCGGTTGGGGAGGAACCTGCTCATAGTTCTGGGCATCTGCGCTAGCGGCAAGCAGTCCGAGCAGCAATGCAAAAATCCACCGTTTTTTCATGTTGCCCCCTTTCAAGTTAGCCGGAAAGCTGTCATACGGTATTGGCAGAGATTCAACTGCCTGAGCTGGACACGCTATAGCAAATATAGCACTTACTCCGGTTGTTTCCCCCGAATCGCCGACTTGGGACGGAAGACCTTGAGCGCCTCCTCGTGGGTTTCCAGGTAGGGTCCGCCGATCAGGTCGATGCAGTACGGCACGGCGGCAAAAACCCCATCCAGCGTTTCCTTGATCGCCTTGGGCTGCCCCGGCAGGTTCAAAATCAAGCATTGCTTGCGCACCACCCCGACCTGGCGCGAGAGCATCGCCGTCGGCACGTATTTCATGCTTACGGCCCGCATCTGTTCGCCGAAACCCGGCAGCACCTTGTCCGCCACCGCCAGCGTGGCTTCCGGCGTGACGTCGCGCGGCGCTGGGCCGGTACCGCCGGTGGTCAGCACCAGGCAGCAGCCCTGCTCGTCGGCCAGTTCGCGCAAGGCGGCCTCGATTTGCGCCTGTTCGTCGGGAATCATCCGCGTCACCGCACGCCACGGCGTGCTCAGCGTGGTTTCCAGCCACGCTTGCAGCGCCGGGATGCCCTGGTCTGCGTAAACGCCCTGGCTGGCACGATCGCTGATGGTGACCAGGCCGATAATTGCGGTTTGCTCCATACTTCTCTCCTTATCTCGATCCGCCACCGCTGGCCTGCATCAGCACCCAGTCCATGGCACGTTGCGGCAGCACCCGCTTCAGTGCAGCGAACAAATACGTCGGGAAGGTGACGTAATAGCGCGCTTGGGGACGCGCGCTTTCCAGCGCGTGGATCACTTTTTTCAGCACCGCCTCGGGCGGCAGGGTGAACGGCGCGGCTGGGCCGGGTTTGTTAAGGCGTTGTTCCATCGCCCGGTATTTTTCCCGGTGCACGCTATGCTCGGCGTCGATGTTGCGCTGGTAAGCCGCATAGGCGTTGGCACGGAAGCGGCTGGCTATCGGTCCCGGCTCGATCAGGCTGAGATGAATGCCGCTGCCCGCCAATTCCAGGCGTAACGTGTCAGCCAGTCCTTCGAGGGCGAATTTGCTGGCATTGTAGGCGCCGCGATAGGGCATCGCGGCAAAGCCCAACACCGAACTGTTGTGGATAATGCGGCCATAACCCTGGGCGCGCATCACCGGAATGACCAGGTTGGTCAATTCATGGGTGCCGAACAGGTTGGTTTCGAACTGCTCGCGCAGCACTGCGCGCTGCAAATCCTCGACCGCTCCCGGTTGGCCGTAGGCGCCGTTGTTGAACAAGGCATACAGCTTACCGCCGCTACGCGCCAGCACTTCCGCCACGGCTTGCCGGATCGAGGCGGAATCGGCCAGGTCGAGCGGCAAACTTTCCAGCCCGCGAGCCTGCAATTTTTGCAGGTCTGCCGCCTGGCGTGCCGTCGCGAAAACCCGATAACCGCGCTGGGCCAAGCCTTCTGCGGCGCACAGGCCTATCCCGCTGGAACAACCGGTGATCAGGATGGATTTCTGGCACGCATTATGCTGTGTAGTCATACAAGAACATCGAGACATTCAACTTATTCATCGCAAGGCCGTTATATTCTACACGGAGCTCCACAAAATCAAGGAGAAAGATCATGGGAAAAGACGACATGATTCGGCGACTTCTCAGGGAAGTTGAGTCCGATTTTTTCAGATCGCTGCAACTCGGGCGCATTGATCGCAACCAGCTCAATCTGGCTATCAAAAACGAAACCGCGCAGTTGCGCGCCAAAAGCTATATCGAAATCGAGGAACTTTACTACACCGCTGCCGCCTAATTGGTATCGCAACAGGCGGCGGCAGTCATGCCTTGAGGGCTGCTCAAACACCGAGTATGACCATCCTTCTTCGAATTCTCGTAGGCTGCATCGCAGCCTTCAACTTCTCAATTCCCGTGATGGCGCTTGAAACCAGCAATCCACCGGCGCCGGAGTTCAAAAGCGGAAAAATGGCCGAATGGCCGGTGCAGGAATAACTACTTGACCACCTTGAGTTGCGGCTTGCCGCGCGGCGGGGACGGCTCATCGCCGGGTTCGGCGCCAGTGTCGCCACTCTGATCGGGCAGGGCTTCCTTGGCAAACGACAGGCCTTGTCCGTTTTCGCGTGCATAGATGCCGATTACGTTGCTCAATGGCACCTGGATCTGCCGCGGGGTTCCGCTGAATCGGGCGGAAAACTCGATCATATCGTTGCCCATCAGCAGATTGCGGGTGGCGCCCGCGCCGATGTTGAGGACGATTTCGCCGTCCTTGACGAATTCCATCGGCACGCGTGCGCGGTGGTCCACCGCAACCGCGAGATACGGGGTAAACCCGCTGTCGGCGCACCACTCGTAGATGGCGCGCACCAGATAAGGTTTGGTGGAAAGGCCGTCGCTCATGATTTCCTAGCCCCTGGTCCCGCTTTTCACTTCCTCATCGCCTTTTCCGACGCGGTCATCGCTTCGATGAAAGCGGGACGGGCGAACAGGCGCTCGGCGTATTTCAACAACGGTGCCGCCTGTTTCGGCAGGACAATGCCGTAATGATCGAGGCGCCACAACAACGGCGCGATCGCCACGTCGAGCATGGAAAATTCCTCGCCCAGAATGTATTTCTGCTTGGTAAACAGCGGCGTAAGCTGGGACAGGTTATCGCGAATCGCGGTACGGGCCTTTTCGGCAGTTTTGGCGCTGCCGCTCTCGATGGGCTCGATGTGGCTAAACAATTCCTGCTCGAAGCGGTGTAAAAACAGCCGGGTGCGCCCGCGCATCACCGGATCGGCCGGCATCAGCTGGGGATGAGGGAAGCGCTCGTCGATATATTCGTTGATGATATTGGCTTCATGCAGGATCAAGTCCCGCTCCACCAACACCGGTACCTTGTTGTAAGGATTCATCACCGCCAGATCTTCTGGCTTGTTGAGGACGTCCACATCAATCACCTGGAAGTCCATCCCCTTTTCGAACAGCACAATGCGGCAGCGTTGGCTAAAAGGGCACACGGTGCCGGAGTATAAAGTCATCATAGGTCTAGCTCTCTTTCCTTACCGGGCATGGCGCTTGCACCACCCCGGAAATGTAAATATGGCTTACGCCACGCCCTTTTACCCTCATCCCTCGCCATTCGAGGGGATTACGGGAAGGCAAACGGGGACGGGCTATTCGCCCGTCCCCGCCACATCTTTCAACTAAGCTGTCTGGACGGTTAGTGTATATCTTTCCAGAATTCCTTCTTCAGCTTGTAGGACACCACCAGCAACACGCCCAGGAACAGCAGGACGAAGAAACCCAGGGTGACCCGCTTGGCTTTCACCGGCTCGCCCATGAATACCAGATAGTTGACCAGATCGCCAACCATCGCGTCGTATTCGGCAGGTTTCATCTTGCCGGGCGTTTCCAGCACCAGCTTGCCGGTATGGTCGTCCTTGCCCTCGTGCTTCAGCACTTGCTCGCCTTGCTGCTCAAAAAACACATGCGGCATCCCGACTTTATCGAAGGCCACGTTGTTCCAACCGGAAGGACGGCTATCGTCGCGGTAGAAACCGCGCAGATAGGTGTACAGCCAGTCGGCGCCACGCGAACGGGAGATCACGGTCAGGTCGGGCGGTGCAGCCCCGAACCACGCCTTGGCTTCCTGGTTGTTGAGCGCAATCTTCATCAGATCGCCGATCTTGGCATCGGTCAGGATCAGTCCTTTGATCTGCTGCTCGGTCATCCCGATGTCCTGCAGGCGGTTGTAGCGCATATAGGCCGCGCTGTGGCACGTCAGACAGTAGTTCACGAAAGTCTTAGCGCCGCGCTGCAACGATGCATTGTCGCCCAGATTGACCGGCGCCTTGTCGAGGTGAATGTCGCTCGAGGCAAAGGCCGCGACCGAAGCCAGCATGCCCAGCAGGAGCAGTCCCTTTTTGGCAATATTCAGCATTTTCATTATCCTGTAACC
>Ga0163199_1000231_pt1 | contig 35848 bp, 37 predicted proteins | sample PL_2010_150m_FD_113537 | JGI IMG/M metagenome (GOLD analysis project Ga0163199, IMG submission 113537) | Freshwater microbial communities from Powell Lake, British Columbia, Canada to study Microbial Dark Matter (Phase II) - PL_2010_150m | ecosystem: Environmental > Aquatic > Freshwater > Lake ...
ACCCCCGCCCTGCGGCGTCGCCCCCATTCGCCCGCCTACGCTACGCTCCGGCAGGCGAACGGGGGCGATTTGTGCTTGTCCAGGTTTGATCGCGCACTGTCCAAGTTTGATCGCGCCGCGACAAAGGATTATTCCGGAGGCGCGGCGATGGACACAGGCGGCGGGCGAACTTTCCCGGCATGAGAAAATTACGCGCAAAGCAGGGAGGAAGCTTGCGGAGCAGAAGACAAAGTAGTATCCGCAGTGGACCGGATATCCCACACATGAAGCTTCAAAAGATTTCGTTGGATCACATTGCCAAGCTCGCAGGCGTACACAAGGCCACCGTTTCGCGCGCGCTCCGGAACCATCCGACGATTCCCGTCCACACCAGGGAGCGCATCCACGAGATCGCCAAGCGCGAGGGATACCGCCCGAATCCGCTTGTTGCGATGTATCAGGCGCAGGCGCGCTCGCACCGGCCGACCGCCATGCAGTCGGCGCTTGCGTGGCTGAATGATTACCCGAATCCCACGTGCTGGCAGGAGTTTCCCTGGCTGCGCGGGTATCTGCGCGGAGCCCGTGAGCGCTGCGAGGCGCGGGGGTTTCGACTTGAGGAGATTCCCATCGGCGGGAGTTCGACCGGAAGCGGTGCCGAAGTCGGCCGGGTTTCCGAGATCCTGCGGCAGAGGGGGATCTTCGGCGTCATTCTTCCCCTCATGCTCCACCAGCAATTTTTGCTCGAGGAGTGGTCGGATTGCGTCATCGCCCTCATCGGCAGCGGGAATCAGGTTGAGCCCGGGGCGGCCGTGATGCCGGCTCCCCGCTACTATCCGCAGGGCTTTCCGATTGCGGACCGCGACTTTTATTACAACCTGCGGCTTGCGTTTCAGACGGTCCTGCAGCGCGGCTACACGCGGGTGGGTTTCATTTACAGCCGTTACCTGGACAGGGAATCCGAGGGTCGCGCACAGGCGGCGTTCCTTGTCGAGCAGGCGCAGCTCCCCGAACCCCAGCGCGTTCCGATTCTCTTTTTGGAGAGCTTCAAGGAGGGGCGTCCCCCGGCGTTTGACCGGTGGATGGAGACCTACAAGCCCGATGCGATCCTCTCGATCAACCCGGTTGTCCGCGAATGGGTGCAGGAAACCGGCCTTTCGGTTCCGAATGAATGCGGCCTGGTCAACCTGAACGTGGTGGACGACGTGGAAAACTGGAGCGGGATCCGCGAAAACCACGAGCTGATCGGTGCCGCCGCAGTGGATCTGCTGATCGGCCAGCTGAGCCGGAACGAACTCGGCGTCCCGAGGCAGCCGCGCAAAGTTCTGATTCCCGGGGAATGGCATGAGGGAGGAACCCTCCGCCCGCTTTCCTCGCTGGCCGTGGAAAGGCGCTGAGCCTTTATTTCAAGGTTCCCGTGCCCCAGCGCCGGTGCAGGAATCTTTCCCATGGAGCAAAGAGCAGCTTGTCCGCGAGCAGCCCGATGACGATGAGCACGATCATCACCGCCATCACCTGGTCCATGGCATGGAGTTCGCGCCCGTAGTGGAGCAGCTGTCCGAGCCCGAAGCCGGTGAGGATCGTCACAAAAATTTCCGCGGCCATGAGCGAGCGCCATGCAAACGCCCAGCCCTGCTTCATTCCTCCGACGAGGTAGGGAAGCGACGCCGGAAGAATGACCCGCACCCACGAGTGAAGCCCGGAGGAGCCCATCGTTTTTGCGGCACGGAGATAGATCGGGGGCATTGAGCGAACCCCGTCGCTGGTGGCGATGATCACCGACCACAGGGTGCCCATGACGACGACGAACAGCATGGCGGCCTCGGTTTGCCCGAACCAGCCGAGCGCGAGAGGAACCCAGCAGACGCTCGGCAGCGCCTGCATTCCCAGCGCGAGGACCCCGACCGTGTCCTGGAAAACCTTGAACTTCGCGGTGAAGAGCCCGAGAGGGATGCCCAGAATCAGGCCCGCAAGATACCCGATCAGAAGGCGTTTGACCGTCACGAGGGTGGCGGATCCCAGCGTCCCGTCGGTGATTGCCTGCCAGAGATACTCGGCGACATTCGATGGCGGCGGGAACATCACCTGCGAAAATTTTCCCGAAGAGGCTGCGAATTGCCAGATCCCGATCAGGATGGCGAAGAAGATGATCGATGTGAGTGCCCGTTTCATTCCGAGGCCTCCCTTCCAACTCCCGCTGTGAACCCCTTGAGAGCGGCTGTGATTTCCGTTGAATAGTGGGCGAGCTCGACGCTGTTGATGTCGCGCGGCCGGGGGAGCGTCACGGCAAACTCCTTGCGGATGCGCCCGGGATTCGGGGAAAACAGGATGACGCGGTCGCCGAGGCAGGCGGCCTCGCGGACGTTGTGGGTGACGAAGATAATCGTCTTCCGACGCGCCTCCCAGATTTTCTGGATGTCGCCGTAAAGCTGTTCGCGCGTCAGGGCATCGAGCGCGGCGAACGGCTCGTCCATGAGCAGGACCCGGGGGTTCGGAGCGAGCGCCCGGGCGAGGGCCACGCGCTGCTTCATCCCGCCGGAAAGCTCGTGGATATTCGAGTGGTGAAATTTTTCCAGGCCCACGAGATGGAGGTAATACTCCGCCACCTCGAGCCGTTCCCTGTCGTTGAGCCCCGGCTTGAGCTTCAGTCCGAACATGACGTTGCCCATCACGTCGAGCCACGGGAACAGCGCGTGTTCCTGAAACATGACCATCCGGTCGCGTCCCGGCGCGTCGACCGGCTCTCCGTTCGCGAGAACGCTCCCGGAATCCGGCTGCTCGAGCCCGGCGATGATGTTGAGCAGCGTCGATTTTCCGCACCCGCTCGGTCCGACCAGGCAGACGAACTCGCCTTCGGAAATTTTGAGGCTGATCGAGTCGAGCGCGCTGACGACATGGTGCTTCGTGGTGAACGATTTGGAAATCCGGTCCACCTCGATCCGCTCGGGCGCAACATTTTTCAGCTCGTGCTCGATGCTCATGGGTGCCAGATCAATTTGTCGAGGTTCACGTTGGCGCGGAGGAACCCGACCTGGCGGGCCTGTGCCAGGAAGGTTTCAAACGGCGCGGCGGAAATTTCATCGGATGGGACAAGGCGTGTCCAGGCCTCGTCGACCAGATCCCTCGACATCTTCTTGTGCATGATCGCCCCGAGTTCGTCACAGATCCGCTTGCGGGCCTCCTCCGGGTTGGCAAGAACCCATGCGGTCAGCTCACGATGCGCCGCGAGAAATTTCGCGGCGAGTGCGGGATTGTCATTCAAAAATTCCTCCCGCCCGGCGAGCACGGTTGTCAGCGCGTCCCGGTCGGCAAAAAAGATTTTTCCTCCGGCCTCGTTCATCAGGCGGGTGACCCACGGTTCAACGGTCCACGCCGCGTCGATCTTCCCCTCCTGAAAAAGCGGGAGAATGTCGGGATTCGCCGTCGGGATCACCCGGGCGTCGCCGCCCACGAGGGTCACCTTGATTCCGTGCGAGATCAACCATGCCCGGCATTCCACGTCCTGTGTGTTGCCGAGCTGTGGGGTGGCGATCGTCTTGCCGCGGAAATCCTCCGGCTTGGTGATGCCGTCGCCCCGGACGAGTAGGGCCTCTCCGCCGCGCATCGCTCCGCTGAGCACGCGCACGTCGCGGCCGTTTGCCCGAGCGTAGGCGTTCACGACCGGGCTCGGGCCCACATACGTGAAATCTACGGCCTTGGTGAAGATCCCCTCCATCGCAGACGGCCCCGCATTGTAAACCATCCACTCGATTTTCACCGGCACTCCCAGGCGGGACTCGAACCAGCCGTTCCCCTCGCGCGACATGTTCGCGGCGACCAGCGCCTGCGCGTGGGTGACATTCGGAAACAACCCCACGCGGACCACCTGCTGCGCGGGAAGCACGGCGGCGGACAGGCCAAGGAGCCCAGTGACGAGTTTCCAAATCATGACAGTCGGAAGGATTGCCGGAAATCCGCCCGAGTCAACGCGAGATATCTTCTTTTCCGGCGGCGGGCGATCGCCCATGATGGACCGGATGAATGAAGCGCGCGTGAGAGTGCCGGCGACGACGGCGAATCTGGGTCCGGGTTTCGACTGCCTCGGCATCGCCCTCCAGATTTACAACACGACGACCGTCCGCCGCGGCCGCGGTCCCGCAAAGGGCATCATGGCGGAGGAGGCCGCCGATCTGTTTTTCCGCGAGGCGAAGATGCGCCCGTTTGCATTCCACTGGGAAGTGGAGGGGTCTGTTCCCCGTTCGCGGGGGCTCGGCAGCAGCGTCACCGTGCGCCTCGGGATTCTCCACGGCCTCAACGAACTCGGCGGACGCCCACTCAACCGCTCGGATCTCTTCCGCCAGTGCGCCGGGCTGGAAGGACACCCGGACAATGCGGCCCCGGCCGCTTTCGGCGGGTTCACGATCGTTCCCGGCTCTGGCCCGCTCCAGAGATATCCCGTGGATCGGGACCTGCGCTTTGTCCTTCTCATTCCCGACTTCGAGATTTCGACTCCCGCCGCCCGCCAGGCGCTTCCGCGCACGGTGGCATTTCAGGATGCGGCCTTCACGGCGGCCAACGCGGCAGCCGTGGCGGCGGCGTTCGCCACGCAGAACTATTCCGCTCTCAAGGGCGCCCTGCAGGACCGGCTGCATGAACCCTTCCGCGAACCGCTGATCCCCTGTCTCTCACCGGTCATCGAGGCGGCCTGCGACGCGGGGGCATTGGGCGGCTGGCTCAGTGGATCGGGCTCGACGGTCGCCTGCGCCACGCTCCGGAATCCGGAAAAAACCGCCCATGCGATGATCGTCGCCTCCGGACTCGACGAGGCGGTTGCGATCGTCGTCCGCGCCGATAATTCCGGCGTGAAGATCCTCGCATGAGACGCTGGATCGAGGGTCTCGAGACCTTTGCAATCGACGTCATTCTCGGCCGCCGCTACGGCCGCCGGGCGGATGCGCTCCGCTGGATTCTCTGGGTTCTCTCGCTCGTTTACCTGCGCATCGTCGAGGCCCGGCTGTGGCTCTACCGGAACCGGATTTTCCGGAGCCATTCCCAAGGCTGCCTCGTCATCAGTGTCGGCAACCTGACCGTCGGGGGAACCGGCAAAACCCCGGTTGTCGAACTGCTCGCCCGCGCCCTCCAGCAGGGCGGCCGCCGGGTTGCCATCCTCAGCCGCGGATACAAGAGCGTCCCCCGGCCGTTCTTTCTCCGGCTCCTCGACAAGCTCACGAAACACAAAGCCGTTTTTGTTCCCCGCGTGGTATCCGACGGAAAGTCGCTGCTGCTCGACTCGCGGACGGCGGGCGACGAGCCGTTCCTTCTCGCCAACAACCTGCGCGGCGTGGTGGTGCTGGTGGACCGCGACCGCGTGAAGAGCGGGACGTATGCCGTTCGGGAGTTCGGCGCGGACGCCCTCATCCTCGACGACGGCCTCCAATACATCAAGATGAGGCACGGGCTGGAGATCGTGCTGGTGGACCGGCAGGCGCCGTTCGGAAATGAATTCATGCTTCCCCGGGGAACGCTCCGCGAGCCCCCCCGGAACCTCCGCCGCGCCACGCACATCTTCCTCACCAAATGCGACGGCTCGGACAACTCGGCGATTGTCGCCCGCATCCGGAAATACAACCGCACGGCTGACATCATCGAGTGCTCGCACCGGCCGAAGCATCTCCGGAACTTTGCGACTGGAGAGCTCAAGCCGCTTGAGTTCCTTCGCGGTCTGCGCATCGGTGCCCTCAGCGGCATCGCCGTCCCGGAAAGCTTTGAAAACGCGCTGCGCTCGCTCGACGCGGAGATCGAGCTCGCAAAATCCTACAACGACCACCACCGCTACACGGCACGCGAGATCGAGAACTTCCTCCGCCGCTGCTCGCGCCGCGAGCTCGATGCCGTCATCACCACCGAGAAGGATGCCGTCCGTATCCCGCGTATCCCGGACCCCGAGGTCCCTCTATATTACCTCCGGGTCGAAATCGAGATCCTGGCCGGGCAAGCCTCATGGGAGCGGTTTGTGGACCGCCTGACGCGCCCGCAGCCGGTGATCCCCCCGCACAAGTTTTATTGACTTGCCAGACCGCCTTCTCCGGGCATTTTTCCCTGACCATGGAATTTTCCAACGTCACCGCCATCGCCAAAGCGAACGTCTATTTCGACGGACGCGTCGTCTCGCATTCCATCCTCTCAGCCGATGGGTCCAAGCGTACGCTCGGGCTGATTTATCCCGGCACCTATCACTTCGGCACCGATGCGGCCGAGCGAATGGAGATCACCGACGGGACCTGCTCGGTCGTCCTCGACGGAACCGATGCGCGCCGGGATTACAATGCCGGGTCCGCCTTTGAAGTCCCCGCAAAATCGGGTTTCACGATCAAGGTGGAGGGCGGGATCTGCCAGTATGTCTGCTCGTTTCTCGTTTGAGCGACAGCAGTTGCGCGCTGGCTGAAAACACGTATTTTTACAAACTATGATGATCTGGATCCTCCTCATTGGCGTGCCGATGCTGATCGGTCTCTGGGCGCAATCGAAGGTCTCCGGCGCGTTCAACCGCTGGAAGCAGGTGCGCGCCGCCTCGAACCTGACCGGGGCCGAGGCAGCGCAGCGGATTCTCGCGGCCGCAAACATCCATGATGTCGAGATCGTCCCGATCCGCGACGCGCTTGGCGACCATTACGACCCGGCAAAAAAGCGGCTCTGCCTCTCGCCAGACATCTACGGGACTCCATCCGTCGCGGCCCTCGGGATCGCAGCGCACGAGTGCGGGCATGCGATCCAGCACGCGAACTCCTATGCGCCTTTGAAGTGGCGAATGCTTGCGGTGCCGGCCACGCAGTTCGCCTCGCAGATGCTCCCGATCATCTTCATCGCGGGCCTGTTCTTCCACGCGTTCCATCTCATCTTCATCGCAATCGCCTGCTTTTTTGTCCTTGTCGTATTCAACTTGATCACCCTGCCGGTGGAATTCGATGCCTCCCGGCGCGCAAAAATCATCCTTCAGAACATGGGGATGGTGAAGCAGGGCGAGGAGGCAAGCGGAGTGAACGACGTTCTGGACGCGGCGGCGCTGACATATGTCGCGGCTTTTGTCGCCGCGCTCGGCCAGCTTCTTTTCTTCATCCTCCAGGCAACGCGCTCGCGCTGATGCGGCCGGTTGTCCTCAGCATAGCCGGCTCGGATAATTCCTGCGGTGCCGGCGCGCAGGCCGACCTGAAAACCATCACCGCGCTCGGTTGTTACGCGCAAACCGCAATCACCTGCGTCGTCGCGGAAGTGCCGGGCAGGGTCAGCGCGATCCAGGCGGTCCGGCCGGACATCGTCGCTGACCAGGTCCGGCTCAGCCTCGAAGCCTTTCCGGTTTCCGCGATCAAAACCGGGATGCTCTACTCGATGGCGATCATCCGGGCGGTTTCCGCGGAATTCGGGCGGCTCAAAAAAATTCCGTCGCTCGTCGTGGACCCGGTCATGGTCGCATCCAGCGGCGATCCGCTCCTCAGGCCATCGGCCATTTCGGCCTACAAAGAGCTTCTTTTCCCGATTGCAGCTCTCGTCACCCCGAACCTCGACGAGCTCCGCATCCTCTCCGGCATGCCCTGCCGGGATCTGATCGGGATGAAAGCCGCCGGGCGCTCGCTTGTGGAGAAATTCGGGGTGCCATTCCTTCTCAAGGGCGGCCATCTCAAGACCAGGCTGGCCGTCGACATCCTGGCGACGGCGAAGGAGTTTATCGAATTCCAATCGCCGTTCGTCCGCGGTGCCGACACCCACGGGACCGGCTGCACGCTCTCATCGGCCATCGCCGCCGGCCTGGCTCAGGGACTCTCCTTGCCCGATGCGGTCGGCCAAGCCAAGGCGTATATCACCGAAGCGATCGAAACCCGCCTGCGCTGGAAAAAAACCTCAGCCCTCAAACACGGCGTCTGACTTTCCGCGACAATCAATGCCGCATCAGCCCGAGATCCTCACCGCGCGGGTTTTGTCGAGCTTGAGGACGCCGGTTTCGCCTTCGGCGAGGACGACTTTTGGATCCGAGACTTTTTCCCCGCGCCACTGAATGCTCCCGCCTTCGATGAGGCGCCGGGCGTCGGAGCGCGAGCGGGAAACCTTGAAGCATTGCGCGAACGCTTCGACGACGAGGCTCACGAAATCGCGCGCCGCGCCGGGAACGAATGATGGCAGCTCGGCGGACTCGAGGTCGCGCGCGCTGAAGCGGGTGCTGAATTCCTCAAGCGCGCGGGCGGCTGCGGCTGCGCCATGAAAGCGCTCAGTGATCCTGCGGGCCAGAGCCTTTTTGGCTTCCATCGGGTGCATGTCCGCAGGCAGCACCTCATGGAGAAGGATCTGATAATACCGGGCCATGAGCTCGTCGCTGATACTCATGAGCTTTCCGAACATGTCGCCGGGAGATTCGTTGAGCGCGACGTAATTGCCGAGGCTCTTGCTCATCTTCTGGTGTCCGTCGAGGCCTTCGAGGATCGGCATCGTCATGGCGACCTGCTGCTGCTGGCCCTCCTCGCGCTGGAGGTCGCGGCCGACCATGATGTTGAAGAGCTGGTCGGTGCCGCCGAGCTCGACGTCAGACCGGATCATCACGGAGTCCCACCCCTGCATGATCGGATACTGGATCTCGTGGGCGCGGATCGGCTGGCCCTTGTCGAGGCGGTCGCGGAAATCCTCGCGCACCAGCATCTGCTGGAGGGTGACCCGGCTGTTGAGCTTGATCACCTCTTCGAAGCTCATCGCCTCGAACCACTCGCCGTTGAAGACGATCTTCGCGCGCTCGCGTGTGAGGATTTTGAACGCCTGCTCCTGGTAGCTCTTCGCATTCGCGAGCACCTGGTCGTGCGTGAGCTGCGGCCGCGTGACCGAGCGTCCACTCGGATCGCCGATCATCGCCGTGAAATCCCCGATGATCAGAATCGCCTCGTGACCGGCATCCTGGAATTCGCGGAGCTTCGACAGGACGACCCCGTGACCGAGGTGGATGTCCGGTGCGGTCGGGTCAACGCCCAGCTTGATCCGCAGCGGACGGCCGAGCGCGAGCTTCGCCTCCAACTCGGCCTCGCTGTGAACTTTTGCGCAGCCCCGGGTGAGAACAGAGAGTGTGGACATGGGAATCAACGGGGTTTGTTCAGCAATTCCCGCACTTCGTCAATCGTCATCTTGCTGTTGATCTTGTCCTTGATCTGGTTCACAGCGCCCTGTGCGGACCCCTTGGGGAAATACGGGTTGACCGGCACCACCGGGGAGCCGAAGTTCGCGGGCTTCGTCGCGTCCCAGTAGCCGACCGCCTCCGCCTTCCTCACCGGCACTTCGCGGTCTGCGTTCATGATCACCGATTTGGAAAATGTGTCCGCTGTTTTGGCATCGAAGACCTTGCCGCCGAACCAGGGGTTTTTGATCCCCAGAAACGACCGCGTGAACGGGAAGTCCTTGATGTAGGCGTCCCGCACCCCGGCGTAACTGTCTTTTGATTCTCCCGCCTTCCGCAGCGCAAGGGAGCCGGTCTTTCCCCCGAAGGACTTCCCCTGCATGGTGCTCGACTGGTTCATATCCGGCTTCTTGATCCGGTCCATGAGCTTCTGCTCCTGCTCCTGGCCGAACACGGACGCCACGCAGATCCAGGTAAACAAGACCGGCAGCATACGTTTCACAGCTTCCACTCTAATCCGGAAATGCCTGCTTCGCGAGAAGCGATCTACCGGGCATTTCTGCGCCGTGATGGAGCGGAGCTTTTCCATCCCGTGATTTCGCTCACACGAAGAGCCGGGGGAGGAGCTTCACACGCTGCTCCCAGACAGTTTTTCCGGGATATCCATCGGGCAGCAGGGCCGCTGGCAGGAAGGGATCTTCGCGGATGATCGCGCCCCAGATGCGGCGCTCTTCGCGGAACCACTCGTTCCGGTCGGACGGGATCATGCGCTCCCAGGCAACCGGAGTTTCGACGAGTGCCGCATTCTGCTGCCAGTTTTTGTAAAGCCGTCCGATCTTGTCGAAATCCCACGAAGCCTTGACGATCTCGGAATCCTTTTCTCCCGATGCGGGTTGCCCGTCAAAAATCGCGAGGCTGGTGACGTCGACGTTTTCCCCGGCCAGGGCATCTTTGATCGACGAGGAGGAGTCCGGGGAAATCCACACGCTCCGCTGGAGGCATCCGAACCGCAGGTCGCGCAGCGCGCGCCGCAGCCTGGCGCGAACCTTGTCCTCCTTGAGGTCGAAAAATGCAATCCGCCAGCGGCCGTCCCATTCGCGCGCCCAGAGCGCCGGCGGATGAACCCCCCTCCGGGCGATCTTCATTCCGGCCTCGGTGAGCCGCACCGCGCGCCCCTCGCCGGGGGCATCTTTCACCTCGATGACACCCTGCGCCTCCAACTGCCGGATCCGCCGGAGCAACCCGTGTCGATACGCCCAGCCTTCGTAAGACTCGCCCAGCCGTCTCCATGTCGGACGCGCGGCGACATCCATCGTCCAGAGCAATGCGTAAAGAAATTCTTCGGTGGCGGGTTTCATCAACCGTGATCCCTATCCGGTCCGGTGCCGAAAGCGAAGCTTTTATTTGGCGCGATCGCGCTGATTCAAAGCTTCAATGGTAGGTGCCTCTGGTGACGCCGACCTGGTTGCGGGCTTTGAGCGATTTCCAGAGGGATGAGCCGGTGGCCGAGCCGTCGAGGAGTGCGAGGTGGGCGTCGATGATATGCCGGGATTCCTCCGCGGATTCTTCGAGGAGTTCGATGCGGAAGCGGCGGATTCCGGCAGTGAGAAAGTCGTGGAAAAATCCCGCGCCGGACTGTGGCACGGCATTGAAGAGGGTGTTCCGGCAGCCGACGTCGGCGCGGAGGGGGTGGTTCATTCCGACACGGTCGCGCAGGTGAACGCGGTGGCGGTCGCACGGACGCCCGCAATTGGTATGGTCGGTGCCCTCGCTCAGAAACGCGGCGAAAACGCAGTGCTCCATGTGAAACATCGGCATGTTATGGTGGATCGTGAGTTCGAACCAATCCGGTGGGGCGTGCCGCAGGAGGGCGAGGATCTGGGCGACATTGAGGTCGTGCGAGATGGTGAGGCGTTCGAGCCCGAGGCGGTGAAAAACGGCGGCCGTGGCCGGGTTCGCGACGTTGAGCGAGAAGTCCCCGATTTTGCGCAGCGGACAACCGGAAAAATGGGCGATCCCGCCGACGTTGCGGATGAGCACGCCGTCGGGAGCGGCATTTTCGATGAGTTTGAAAAATCCCTCCTCGCCCGCTTTCTGGATGCGCGGAGTGGCGAGGAAAATTTGTGCCGGGCCCGCCGCGCGCACCGCGGCGACAGCATCCTTGTATCGACGGATGTCTTCGTAATCGACCGCGATCTCACGGATTCCGGAGTCGAGGGCGGCGAGAAGCTGCTCGTGCGAGCGGCAGAGAACCATGAGCGATGGGGATGCCTCAGTTGCTGGAGCCGGAGCGGGGAGGATATCCCCCAAGGTGACAATGGGTTCGCTTCCGTGCTCTGCAAGGCGGGTGATCATTTCCCGCCGCAGCCGGTTGATTTCGGAAATCGGCAGGATGACGGCACCTTCGAGGCGGTTGATGATTTTTCCGAGGACAAAAGGGGTCTCGTTGAGCTTGCCGAGCTGGGCGGCGAGCGAGTCGTTCGTTAATGGGCGGTTAAGGGCCGGTTTGAGGGCAATGATCGAAGAGAGGAGAACTTCACGGCATTCGAGCGTGAGCGGATGACCTGCTGAACCGCTGACCGTGAAATCCAACGCGGCCTTTCCGGACGGACGGACCGGGAGTTTTCCCGCGAACGATTTGCGCAGCTCGCGGTCGAGGGCGGGATCATCGGTTTTCCAGACACGGGTGCCCGGTGGGATCGCCGCAAAATCGAGTTTGTGGTGCTCAAAGAACAACTTTGATCCCTTGATTTCAAAGATCCGTCCGCCCTGCTCGGTTTCTGTATTTCCGCCAGTATCGAAAACGACGCCGTCTCCGGGCTTGAGGTGGACGGCGTGGGCATCGATCTCCACATGGTCTTTTTCCGACCGGGTGACGCGTCCGACGAACGCTCCGCGCTTTTTTCCAAAGCGTGCCCCGACGAGTTCCTGATGGTTCACCCCGTGGATCCACCCGCTGTAAAGCCCGCGCGAGAAGGTCATCTCCAGGTGGTATTGGTCGTCCGTCGTGACCGGGTTAGCCCGGTTTTCCAACGCGGCATCCAGCGCCTTGCGGTAAACCGAGGTGATTGCGGCGACATATTCCGGCGATTTGAGTCGGCCTTCGATTTTGAAGCTGATGACTCCGCGGGCGAGCAGGTCCGGGAGTTCCCGGACGGCGGCCAGATCCTGGGGCGAAAGCAGGTAGCGCCTGTCGCCGAGATCGCACAGCGCGCCATCGACAATGAGATCGTAAGGCATCCGGCAGGCCTGCGCGCATTCGCCACGGTTCGCGCTCCGGCGTCCGAGCGCCTCGCTGGTCAGGCATTGCCCGGAATATGCGACACACAGCGCCCCGTGGACAAAGACCTCCAACGGGAGGATGGGCGGAAATTTTTCAAGTTCCCGGAGCGAGAGTTCGCGGGCGAGAACGACCTGGCGGACACCGAGCGACTCGGCAAAGAGGACGCCCTCAGGCGAGGTGATCGTCATCTGGGTGGACGCATGCACGTGGAGGTCGGGAAACATCCGTCGCGAAATATCGGCGAGCCCGACGTCCTGGATAATCACGGCGTCAACCCCCGCATCGTGAAGCGATCGGAGTTCGGCGACCGCATCGGGCAACTCATCGGTGAAGATCAGGACGTTCAGCGCGACGTATGCTTTGACCCCGTGATTGTGAAGAAACGCGACCACGCCCGGCAGTTCGTCCTCGCGGAAATTGTCGGCCCTCATCCGGGCGTTGAACCGCGGCATCCCGAAATAGACCGCGTCCGCGCCGTTTGCGACTGCTGCGCGCAGGCAGTTCCAGTCGCCTGCAGGCGCGAGGAGGGTGACCTGCGGCGGCGAAGCAGCGGTCACGGTTGCGGAGCGGCGGGACGGAACGGCAGCATCGCGGGTGTTGCAGCTGGAGTGGCCGACTGGGCCTCCGATGTCGTCGCAGGCGCGGGCGTCTGAGCGGGCGATACAGCCGCTGCCGCCGGAGCCGCAGTCGGCATGGACGCTTGCTTCCAGAACAGCGTTGTGCCCGACGGGAGCATGTGGGCCACGCGCGCGATGTCCCAATTCGGCATCCGGAATCCTCCGATGCTCGCCAGCCTGTTCATGCTCCCGGGGATGCCTGTTCCGTGCAGTCCGTAAGGCAGAATCTCGGGATTGTCCGTCTTCGAGAGGTTGATCCAGATGATCCCCGCGGGGTTGTTGGGTCCGGGCGGGAGAAATTCTTCGGAGGCCAGCTTCTCCGATGGCGGGAGCGGGTTTTCGCCCGTGAAGAACGAACCGACCGGCTTGGGCGGATCGCGCGGCTCACGAAGCGTGGCCAGGCGCGGCCGGGGGATCGCATCCAGAATTTTCCACGACCCCTTGCCCCTGAGTCCTGGCCTTGCCGGCGAGACCGGCAGGATCGCTTCGATCTGGTCGTTGCGATAAATTTCCAAGCGCGACAGGTCCACGACCGCAGCGGTGATGACATCGTGCGGGTTGGCCGCCGGCTGGAGCGGAGGATTCAGCGCGCTTTCGATGGCAAACGGCTGGACATTCGGAACCTGAAATTCCGTGCCCGCCATTGGAACGGATTTGATATCAGGGTTCAACGCCTTCAAGAGCACCTCATCGCAATGGAAGCGCTCTGCGACAAACTCCCAGGGTGTCCGGTAGGCCAGCATCGGCGATGACGTCATGTCCGTGTAGATCGGAGCCGGTTGTTTGACGGGTCCGGGCGGGGTTTTGGATTTTTCGACGGGCTTTTCCGCTTTCGGTGGGGCGATGAACCGGAAATCCACGGCTCTCAATTTGTATCGCGTCATCGGATCACCGACCGAGGCGTGGGCATCCGCCACCACCGATTCGCGGCCCTTGCAGGTCTGGTAAAGATAGACCAGCTTTTGGAACGCTGGTGACGACTTTCCATCGATCGGTCCCGACGAAAAATTCTGGCGGTCGAGGAACACCTGCAAAATCAGGGCCTCCATGTCCAGGCCGGGATCCGGGGTCCCTTTTTTTCCGGATGGCTTCTGCTTCGGGGGCGCGGGCTTTTCGGGAGGAAGTCCGAGCGCGATGCATTCCTGAATTGTCGGAATCTTGATCGCCTGCCCGATCCGGATCATGTCGTTTTGCAGCCCGTTCGCCGCCTTGAGTTGGGCTACGGTCCGGCTGTGCTTTTTTGCGATGAGGATCAACGCATCCCCCTTCCGGACTTCGTAGGAATTTTCCTGATTCAATACCGGGGGAGCGCCCGGGAGGGCAGGCGCAGAGGGTTCTTCCGGCGGAGGCTCAGGAATTTCCAACCCCCAGCTCTTCACATCCGAGGGGGCCTGCCACCACTTCCAGCGCACCGCATCCTCCAAACCCGGTTCGGTACCCGTCAAACCCGCCTGCCCGTAAGCAGCGCAGCCGAGCAGCATGGATAAAAACAACCCTCTCGATATCCCGGATATCATCCGCCGATTAATACCCGCGCCCGCCGCAGGACGCAAAATCATTCCTGCGGGCAAAGAAAAGCTTTGTGAGGCGCGCTTGCCGGATTTTGTTTTACGGCGTGGGGGACGGTGGTAAGGATTTGGGGAATGACTGCACTCTTGGCATTGGAAGACGGGCGGATTTTTCGCGGGGAGAGTTTCGGAGCGGCCGGGACCGCCGCCGGGGAGATTTGTTTCAACACCTCGATGAGCGGGTATCAGGAGATTTTGACCGATCCATCGTATCGCGGTCAGATCGTGGCGATGACGTATCCCGAGATCGGAAACTACGGGATCAACGAGCTCGACGTGGAGAGCGGTCAGCCGCATGTCCGGGGATTTGTCATCGAGGAACTGAGCCCGGTGACAAGCAACTGGCGCAGCGACATGTCCCTGCACGACTACCTTGTCCGCAACGGAATCCCCGGCATCCAGGGGATCGACACGCGGGCGCTCACCCGGCACCTGCGGACTCGCGGAGCCATGCGCGCGTGCATTTCAACCGAAATCACTGACGAGGCAGAAGCCGTCCGGCGGGCGCGGGAAGTGCCGTATGAAGGGGTGGATTTCGTCAGGGAAGTCACCCCGACGGCTGCCTATCACTGGGATCCCGAACAGAATTTGAGCCGCAGATGGATCCTGCGAAAAAGCGCGGAGGACCCGGAGATTTCCGACGGAAAAGGCAATGTTTTCGAGGAGCTGAAGCCGGCCGTCCACAAGCTGGCGGCGCTGGATTTCGGCATGAAGAAAAACATCCTGCGCTCGCTGCGGAGGAACGGGTTTGATGTAACCGTGCTTCCCGCCACCGCCACGGCGGACGAGGTTCTCTCAGTCGGGGCGGACGGGATTTTTCTGTCGAACGGTCCCGGCGATCCGGAGGCCCTCGGTTATGCGCGCGAGACCGTGCGATCGCTCATCGGAAAAAAGCCGATCTTTGGGATCTGCCTCGGCCACCAGGTTCTGGCTCTCGCGCTGGGAGGAAAGACGTTCAAGCTGAAGTTCGGCCACCGGGGCGCGAACCAGCCGGTCAAGGACCTGCGCAGCGGGAAAATCGCCATCACGTCACAGAACCACGGATACGCGGTGGATCCGGAGTCGCTTCCGGAGGGCGTCGAGGTGACGCACGTGAACCTGAACGATGGGACCGTCGCCGGCCTGCGGCACTCCGCGCAGCGCGCGTTCAGTGTCCAATACCATCCGGAAGCCAGCCCGGGCCCGCACGACGCCGATTACTTTTTCGAGGAATTCGCCAAAGAAGTTGCCGCCGCGAAGGCATCGGGCGTATAAGGAACGATTATGGCCAAGCTGCAGATTTTTCTCCCCGACGGCAACCGGACTTCACACGACCTCGCCGACGAAAAAACGACGGTCGGTCGGGTGGCGGACAATCTCGTTCAAATCGATGACGGCTCGGTGTCGAGCAGGCACGCCGAGCTCGTGATGGAGAACGGGGCCTGTCATCTCCACGATCTGGGCTCCACCAATGGCACGTTTGTCAACGGCGAGCAGGTGACGGACGCCATCCTGCGCCATGGCGACGAAGTCCGTTTCGGAACGGTCGAGACGGTCTTCCAGGGTGAGGAGGAATCCCCCGATCAGCCGCTGCCGGAATCCACTGCCGCGACCGCCGCGGTGGCCAAGCTCAGCGCGCGGCCACCGGAATTTGTGAGCTCCTCACCGATTCCGAAAAACCTGAAGAAAAAGGACGTGGTGGCCATGGCGCTGTATGCCGTTGCCGGGATCGCAGTCCTCGTCTTTGCGGCCGCTGTCGTGATGATCCTCGGGATGGCCGTTCCCTCCTGAGGCCGACTTCATTTTTGCGCTTTCCGGAGCGCCCGATTTTCATGGAAGAACACACTGAACTGCTGGCGGTGCGCCGTCAAAAACTCGAGGCCCTGCGCGCGGCAGGGGTTGCTCCTTTCGGCGGACGGTTCGATATCACCGCCGCTCCCGGGGAGATCCGCTCCGCATTCGAGGAGGGCAAACACGTCCGCACGGCGGGACGCGTCACCGCCCACCGCAACATGGGGAAAAGCCATTTTCTGGATCTTTCCGACCGCAGCGGAAGAATCCAGGTCTACCTGCAGGCGAAGGAGGTCGGCCCCGAAGCAGCGGCGGTTTTCGATCAGGTCGATATCGGCGACTGGATCGGAGTCGAAGGCGACACGTTCACGACGAAGGCCGGCGAGCCCAGCATCAAGGCGTCCTCGTTCACCGTGCTTTCAAAATCCCTGCGCCCGCTTCCGGACAAATGGCACGGGGTCCAGGATACCGAGATCAAATACCGCCAGCGATACCTCGACCTGATTTCGAATCCGGAGTCGCGGGAAATTTTCGAGAAGCGCATCGCGATCGTCCGCGAGATCCGGCGGTTTCTCGAGGACCGCGGGTTCATCGAAGTCGAGACGCCGATGATGCAGCGGATCCCGGGAGGCGCGGCGGCCCAACCGTTCCAGACCCACCACAACGCGCTCGGGGTGGACCTCTTTCTCCGGATCGCCCCGGAGCTTTACCTCAAGCGCCTCCTCGTTGGCGGGTTCACGAAAATCTTCGAGCTGAACCGGAATTTCCGGAACGAGGGGATTTCGCGCCGGCATAACCCGGAATTCACGATGCTCGAGGCCTACTGGGCGTTTGCGGATTTCGAACAGATGGCTTCGCTGGTCGAGGAGATGGTCTGCCATCTCGCACAGAAGGTTTGCGGCGGATATGTCATCGGGCATCCCGCGGAGGATGGCGCCGTCGCCAAGACGATCGATCTCACCCCGCCCTGGCGCCGCGAACGATATTCCGACCTCATCCGCGGAGTGAAGAGCGACTGGTATGAGCTGGACTCCGCCGCGCGCCGCGCGTGGTGCTCCGCAAACGGCCTTGATATCACCCATTGCGTCGAGGACTTCGAGGTCACCCAGCACGTCTTCGAGAAGCTCGTCGAGGAAAAGACGATGAACCCGCTCTTCGTCACCCACTGCCCGAAAGAGCTCGTTCCCCTCGCCAAGCAGAATGCGGACGACGGCTCGGTGGTGGATGTTTATGAACTCGTCATCAACGGCCAGGAAATTTCGCCGGGATACTCCGAGCTCAACGACCCGGACATCCAGCGCGGGCGGCTCGAGCAGCAGAGCGGCGGCGAGACGCAGAAGCTCGACGAGGAATTCCTCCATGCCCTCGAATACGGGATGCCTCCCGCAGGCGGGATCGGGATCGGGATCGACCGGCTCGTCATGATGCTCACTGGAGCCGAAAGCATCCGCGACGTCATTTTCTTCCCGCACATGCGTCCGCGCTGACCCCGTGAAAGCCACCCTCGCGCTTTGCCTCGCATGCCTGTTTCTTGCCGGCTGTGGCAGCAGCTACAAGGGCTACAAATGCCAGCCCTACTCGGTCCGCGGAGTTGACTATGTTCCGATGAGCCCGCGCGAGGCGGTCGGCCATGTCGAGGAGGGGATGGCCTCGCACTACGACGAGAGCTTTCTCTTCTTTTTCCCGGGAAAAACGGCGATCGGCGAAAGGCAGTATTCCTGGTCCCGCTCGGCGGCCCACAAGACCCTGCCCCTGCCCTGCAAGGTGCGCGTCACGAACCTGCGCAACGGACGCAAGGTCGTGCTGCGCGTGAACGACCGCGGCCCGTTCATCGGGGACAGAACGCTCGACGTGACGACTGGAGTGGCCAAGGACCTCGGCTTTCACAAGGCCGGGCTCTGCCCGGTTCGCATCGAGGTGCTCAGCGTCGGCGACGGCCGCTACCGGATTCGTCACTAGCGGACACCATGAAAACCCATCTTGTGTTCGCCGTCATGGCGGCGCTTCTCCTGGCGTTTGTGATTTCCCAGGGAAAGCGCAAGACGCTGACATTCGAGAACGTCATCGAGCAGGCCGGGGAGCTTGCGAAGGAGGATTATATTCCCGCCGGCGAGGTCTCCTCGCAGGTCCTTCGGGGGCTGAACTACGACCAATACCGGGACATCCGGTGGCGGGATGAGCACACGCTCTGGAGGAGGCTCGGGCTTCCGTTCCAAACGAAATTTTTTCCGGCCGGCCATATCCACTCGAAGCCGGTGACGATCTACCAGGTGAACCGCGACGGCGCAGGTCCGGTGCGCTTCGACCCCGCGTTCTTCGATTTCGGAAAGAACAATATCCCGCCGTCCGAGGCGGCCAAGGGCGGCTACGCCGGATTCCGCGTCCACTATCCGATCAACCGCGCGGACTACCTCGACGAGGCGTTCGTGTTCCTCGGGGCAAGCTACTTTCGAGCTGTTGCAAAAGACCAGGCCTACGGGATCTCCGCGCGCGGGCTGGCCATCGGCACATTGGAAAAGGAGGAGTTTCCGGATTTCACGACGTTCTGGCTGGTCGAGCCGGCTCAGGGTGCCACCGGCATGAAAATCTACGCCCTGCTCGAAGGAAAGAGCATCACCGGCGCTTACGAATTCCAGATTTTCCCCGGGGCCGAGACGCGCATGGATGTCCGGGCGGTCCTGTTTCCGCGCAGGGATATCAAGAGCCCGGGCGTTGCCCCGCTGACCAGCATGTTTTGGTTCGGTGAAAACACGAACAACACGTTCGGGGATTTCCGGCCCGAGGTCCACGACTCCGACGGGCTGCAGATCGAACGAGGAAACGGCGAGTGGCTCTGGCGTCCGCTGTCGTGGGCGAAGCAGCTTCAGGTGTCGGTATTCGAGGACGAGAACCCGCGCGGGTTCGGCCTCCTCCAGCGCGACCGCGATTTCTCGCACTATCAGGACATGGAGGCGCGCTATCACCAGCGTCCGTGTGTCTGGGTCAGGCCGCGGGGGGCATGGGGGAAGGGCGCGATCCACCTGATCCAGCTGCCGACGAACAACGAGTTCATGGACAACGTGGTCGCCTACTGGCTGCCGGAAGGGGGATTTCAAAAGGGCACCCGGCGGGAATTTTCGTATTCCCTCACATGGTTCGGCACCAGCCCGGCGATCCCGCCACTCGGTCGCTGCGAATTCACGCGCGTGGATTTCCAGGACGCCCCCTACTACCGGATGTTTGTCCTCGATTTCTCCGGCGCGGAGCTCAGCAAGCTCTCCTGGGACGCGCCCGTGACTGCTGACGTCTCGGCCGGAGGCGGAGCCATCAAGGATGTCGTCGTGCAAAAAAACAACTACGGCGATTCGTGGAGGGTGTCGTTCATCGCGAGCTCCGACCAACCGGCGAAGCCAACCGAACTCCGCTGCACCCTGCGGATCGACGGCCGCCCGATCACCGAGACATGGACCACCACATGGAAGAACTAGCCTGGAACGCCGCCTGCCTGAGGCTCGAGGACTACCTGCGCGCGCACGCGGTCGAGCCGCGCGAGCGCCTGCTCGCCCTGACGCTCAGCATCTTGGCGGAGGCGAAATCCGCGCACGACAAGCTACCGGGCCTCACCCCGTTGGAATGCACGATGCGGATCGCCTCAAAAAAAACGGACACATGGTTTTCCCTGCTGGCCGGAGATCCCGCCAGGGCCGCCCGCGCGCGGATCGCCTACTTTGCGGGCGGCCGCAACGATTTGTTCCTCGAATGGCCGCTTCCGGAAGACTTTGTTGCCTCGATCCGCAGCGCCGGCATCGAGGCCGGGCCCGCACTGGAATTCCAAAGCCTGATCCGCAGGGAGCTCGACTACGGGGCCATGCAGGACATCGCCCGCGAGACGTGGGACCGGTTTTCCTGGGGGCATGTGCTGAGTGCGTTCGCGCTCTGGCTCGCCATCTTTTTTGCCGCCTGGGGGATTTACCTGAAATTTTTCCAATGAAACCATTTTGCGGAACCGACAGCTTGAAGCCCGATGTGATCTCGCTCCGGCAGGCGTTGTTTCTTGCGACCGGTGCCGGGATCACGATTTGTGGAATCCTCCTCATGGTGGCGATCCTGCGGGTGGACGGCTTCTCCGTTTTGGAGTGGGTGCTTCTCGGCCTCTTTGTCCCGCTCTTCGGGCAGATCGCATTCGGATTCACGATCGCGCTCTGGGGATTCCTGATCCTGCTGGCCGGAGGCGACCGATACCAGGTCATGCGGACCCTTCCCGAGCCGCCGGCCGCCGGTCCCGTGGGCGCGACAGCCATCGTGCTTCCGGTTTTCAACGAGGATCCCGACCGGACGTTTCGCGGGCTCGAGAGCATGTTCCGCTCGGTTGAGGCCACCGGTGCCGGCGGGGCGTTTGACTTCTTCGTGCTCAGCGACTCGAACGACCCCGACCGCTGGGTGGAAGAGGAAACCGAGTGGTTGCGGCTCTGCGTGAAGTGTCAGGGATTCGGTCGGATCTTTTACCGCAAGCGCCGGGTCTCGCTTCATGGCAAAAGCGGGAACGTCGCGGATTTCTGCCGGCGGTGGGGGAAGCGGTATCAATACCTCCTCGTTCTGGATGCCGACAGCGTGATGAGCGGGGAGACGATCCTCCGGCTCGCCCGCGTGATGGATGCAAACCCGCGCGCAGGGATCGTCCAGACGTCACCGCAGATCGTGCGCGGCAAATCCGTTCTCCAGAGGTTCGTCCAGTTTGCAACGAGACTGGTCGGGCCTCTCTTTGCCGCCGGCTCGAATTTCTGGCACCTCGGCGGCGGGAATTACTGGGGGCACAATGCCATCATCCGGCTCAAGCCGTTCATTGAACAATGCGTGCTGCCCGAGATCCCGGGACATACCGCTGCCGCGCGGCACATCCTGAGCCACGATACGGTGGAGGCCGCGCTCATGCACCAGGCCGGATACCAGGTCTGGTTCGCGTATCAGGAGGAGGGGTCCTACGAGGAGGGGCCGCCGAACCTCACCGAGAGCCTGAAGCGCGACCGGCGGTGGTGCCAGGGCAACCTCCAGCACTTTTGGTTTTTGTTCGCGCCGGGGACGCCGTTCACAAACCGCATTCACATTTTCTTCGGCCTCATGGCCTATTTAACCGCTCCGCTGCTGGTGTTCTTCATCGGGCTGAGCTCATGGGATAGCCACGTGAAGCAGCGTTTCGCGGTTTACGTCGCAGAGCCGTGGGTTCCTGTCTCTGGCGTATGGACGTCCGGCGTGCTGCTCGCCCTCACGCTCACCCTGCTCTTCCTTCCGAAGCTCCTTGGATTCCTCCACCTCCTGCCGCGCACAAAGGAGTTCGGCGGCGTAACCCGCGCCCTGCTCAGCACCGTTCTCGAAACACTGCTTTCCGTCCTTCTGGCCCCGGTCCTGCTCTTTTTTTACACCAAATTTGTTGTCCTCACTCTGCTCGGTCTGCGCGTGACATGGAAGACCCAGAACCGCGATGAATCATCGATCCCGTTCGGGGAGGCGCTCAGGACATTTGGCGCTCCCACGCTGTGCGGGCTTGCCGCTGGAGCCGCGGCACTCGTCTGGTCCCCAACTTTGCTTCCGTGGCTTTCGCCCGTGCTGGCCGGGCTCGTTCTCGCGATTCCCACGGCCATGATCACCAGTTCGGAAGCTGTCGGCGGGTGGCTCCGTAAGCTCGGCCTGCTCCTGATTCCCGAGGAAGCCTCCGTGCCTCCGGTGCTCCGCGACCTGGACTGCCCGGCCGGGGAGGATGCCATGGCGGTCTCGGGGGTCATGCAGGTTGCGATTTCGCCCGAGGTGAATGCCCTGCATTCCTCGCTCCTGCGGCGTTCGCGCGCACGCGCCCGGCACAAGGCGGACCACCTCGCCGGACTCCGAAAAAGGCTGATTGAGGAAGGCCCGCAGGGACTGGCCCGCCGCGAGCTCAGCGCTCTGCTCTGGGATGCGGAAGCCGTCGAGCTACTCCACCGCGACATCTGGCTCTCCGCCGAGCAGGACCTCCACCCGTGGTGGAGGCATGCCCTCCGGCACTACAACGAAAATACGATCCGCCTCGACCGCCGCGACTTTCAGGGTTTGTAGAAGGAAGCGATCGCGTCGGCGACAGCTTCGATTTCTTCGCCGCGGAGTTCCGGGAAAATAGGGAGCGCGAGCGACTCGCGGGATGCGGCCTCCGCCACAGGAAAATCCCCGGACTTGTAGTCCAGGCAGGAAAAACAATCCTGAAGGTGGAGCGGAACGGGATAGTAAATCGCGCAGCCGATGCCTCCGGCCTGCAGGTGGGCCATGAGCGCGTCGCGGTCCCGCGCGCGGATCACATACTGGTGATAGATGTGGCTGTTCTCGAGCCCGTCATCGGGCGCTACGGGCGGCGTCACAAACTCCCCGAGCCCGCGCTTGGAAAATGCCTCCCGATAGTGTGCGGCATTCCTCCTGCGCCCGGCATTCCACTCCGGGAGATGGGAGAGTTTCGCGTGGATCACCGCGGCCTGGAGCGCATCGAGCCGGAAATTTCCGCCCACCTCACGGTGAAAATACCGTTGCTCCATCCCGTGGTTCCGCATCAGGCGGAGCCGCGCGGCGAGTTCCTCGTCGCGGCAGACCGCGATTCCGCCGTCGCCGGCACCCCCGAGGTTTTTTGTGGGGAAAAAGCTGAAATACGCGGAGTCTCCGATCGCGCCGGCTTTCTTCACGCCGTCCTTTCCGCGGAATTCCGCGCCGACCGCCTGCGCGGCATCCTCGATCACGGGAAGGTCGAATCGCTTCGCGATCGCAAGGATCTCGTCCATGCGGCAGCAGGTTCCGAAAAGATGGATCGGGATGATCGCGCGCAGGCGGTTTCCGCGCGGAGTGAGAACCGCCCCATCCGGCCCCCGCGTGCAGCGGGTTTCCAAAAATTCCAATAGCCTGTCCGGGTCGAGGTTCAGCGAATCCTTCTCGACGTCCACAAAAACCGGCTCCGCCCACATGCGGTGGATGCATCCGGCCGTTGCAAAAAACGTGTAGGGAGTCGTGAGGACGGCATCGCCCGGACCGATCTGCATCGCCATCAGGATCGCGAGCTGCGCATCCGTTCCCGAGGACATGCCGACCGCATGGCCGCAGCCGACAAAGTCGCGGAACGCCGCCTCGAAATCCTCAACGGCCGCTCCCAGAATAAACTGCTGCGTCTCGAAGAGCCGCGCGACGCGCGACGCGATGTCACCCTTCACCAGCGCGTGCTGGCGGGTCAGGTCGAGAAGAGGAACGCGCACAGCGCGTTATTTCTTCACAACGCCGAACTCGGCGCGGCGGTTGAGAGCCCATGCGGATTCACTGCTGCCGGGATCCGCAGGCATCTCTTTTCCAAAGCTCACCGTCTGGATGCGCCCGGCCGGCACGCCGGCGTCGATCAAGGCCTGGCGGGCTGCCTGCGCGCGACGCTCGCCGAGCCCCCGGTTGTATTCCTCGGTTCCGCGGTCGTCTGTGAATCCGGCCACGATCAGGTTGCCGCGGGAGGACTTCATCGCGGTCGCGACCTGTTCGATCTTCGGCTTCTCGGCGCTGGAGACCTCGATGCTGTCATAACCGAAATAAACAGGTGAGAACTGCCCGCGTGCGACGGTGTCGCCGAAGAAATTCGATCCTTCGACGCGGTCGCCGAGCGGTGTGCCGGTTACGAAGTCGCCGTCAACCCCGGCATACTGGCCGGCCTTGTTCTTGTTGCACGCGGAGAGGGAGAGGACAAGCGGGGCAACGAGTGCGATGAGGACAGGAAGTTTGCGCATCCACATCAGATGCAGGATATCAGCGGGAAAATCAACTTTTTCCGCTCAATCGGGCCTGCGATAGGCGGGAAGTCGTGGGAAAGACCCGATTCGGGGAATATCAAACAGCGTTCCAGCGTGAAAGTGATGCTGGGCAGGCAAACTCGTTTTGCAGAAGCGGCGCCTTGTTCCCGCTTGCCCCACGGGTAAGATGACTCTGTGAGACGATGGATCCTTGGAATTTTTCTCCTGTCCGGAGCGGGAGTTGTTTTTCTCACTGGGACGTATTTTTTCTGGGCCGGAACAGAGTGGGGTGAACTCCAATCGGTTCGTGCGGAGATCAAAAAGAACGGGCTTCCGGTGGAACGCCGGGATTTTTTTCCAGAGTTTCCGGCAGACGACCGGAATGCCGCGCCGCTGTTGAAGCGTGCCGCCGGGATTGTCAGGACGATGCCGAAAGATTCGCTGGCTCTGCGCTGTGTGCCGGGGACCCCGGGCAACACATACAAAAACGACACGGCCCGGCTTCCGGACGCCGAACTCGCAGTGATCCGGAGTTTTCTTGCAGAGCCCGCCGCGGCGGAAGTCCTCCGGCTGCTCAATGAGGCCGCATCGAAAGAGGAATGCGATTTTGCCAGGGACTATGCCAAGGGGGTTGCTTTGCCTCTCGAGGATGCGACACCGATGATCCCAGCCATCCGACTTCTTCTTAACCACGCGTGGTGCCTGGCAAAGGATGGGGATGTCTCCGGCTCTGCCGCCGAAATTCGCTCGGCCATGAAGATCTGTTCGTTCTACATGCGGGACCCGATTCTCATCCCATGGCTGGTCGGAATTACTTGCGAGCAGATGTGCCTCAGTTCCATGATGAATCTGCTCGGGCGGGAGGAAATTGCGTCTGGCGAAATTGAGGGCTTGGAAGCCTGCGTAAAAGCCCATCGTGAGCTGGCCCGCCCGTCGCTTGTCCGTGCGCTCGACGGCGAACGGGTTTTCTGCGGCGGAAGCATTTTCGATCAGTTTCTTTCCAGGAAGATCGGTCCTAATGCCATTTTATCGGCGGTATTTGGTCAGGGAGTGCTCACTGAAACGGAGCGGAAAAGGCACGCCCTGACGCTCTGGGTTTACCAGAACCCCCTGCGCCCGTTCCTTGCGTCTGATTACGCCGCCTACCTCCGGTTCATCTTGGGCATGAGGAAGGTGATTCTCGATCCCCGGGCTGGCGAGGCGGAGGCGGAGCGGGTTGTCCGGGCAATCCCTCGCACGGCACTGCTGACGCAGCTGTCCGCTCCAGGATTTCAAAACCTGACCAAAAAATTGCATGAGGTTGAAACCTCGCTGGATCTTGCCCTCATAGGGCTGGGCGCGGAGAGATACCGTATTTCGAACGGCCATTATCCGCAGGAACTCCAGGAGGTTCCATGTCTGGGGCCATTCCCCAGCGACCCATTCACGAAAGAGGAATTTCATTACAAGGAATCCGACGGAAACATTCTCCTTTACAGCGTTGGCCCCGACCTTGTGGATAACCAGGGAAACCCTGCCAAGGTGAACAACAAGTCGGATATTGTCTGGTCGGTCAGAAGAGCTCTCGGTTCTGAAGAAGCCCGCTGAACTTGTTTGGTTCATGCGGAAACCCCGAAATTGGTGGTCCGTGAGGAATGACGTCAAGTGAGAGTGGGTCGTGTGGAGTTGTTCGCCTTGCATGTCCGGGGAGTCTCTGGAACAAAGGTGGGATGACCGATGAATTGAACCAGGCCGTGGAGAGCGGCCGACTTGACAAAAAAACCGCCGACGTGCTCGGCCGCCTCACGCCCGGAGCCTACTGCCAACACAAAAGCTGGGGCTTCGGACGTGTGGCGGAGTGGAATCTGATCGCGGGACAGGTTTTTATTGATTTTGCGGGAAAGAAAGCACACCCGATGCAGGCCGTGTATGCGGCCGAGACGCTGATCGCGATTCCCGAAGACCACATCCTCGCCCGCAAAGCTGCGGATGCCGGAGCGGTCCGGGAGCAGGCAAAATCCGATCCGCTCGGCCTCACGCGCCAGATCCTCGGCGACCTCGGCGGCAAGGCGACCGCCGACCAGGTTGCCGCAGCCCTCCAGCCGGAAATTTTCGATGCCGCCGGATTCAAGAAGTGGTGGGAGGTGGCGAAGAAAAAAATGAAGGCGGACGGACACTTCCAGATTCCGACCAAGAAGTCCGATCCCTTTGTCCTGCTCGACGCGCCGGTGAGTCCCGGTCGCGGGTTGATCGAGCAGTTCCGCGTGGCCCGGCATACCAAGGATCAGGTCGCCGCGCTCGACCAGATCACCAAGGCGCTCGGCGACCTCGCCCACGAGGTCGAGGAACTCCAATCCCTTGCCGTCCAGATCGAGGAGACGGCGGCGAAAGGCCGCAAGCTCCAGTCCGCAGCCGCCGTCGAGATGCTGCTGGCGCGCGATGAAATCCTGGCGCGTCACAGCGCTCTCAAGCCCGGGCCGGAGGCACCGGCGGTTTCCGATATTTTGATCGGGGAGGAGACCCGTCTTCCCGCGCTGTTCGCGGCGCTGCCGGCTTCCAAGCACCGCAAGGTTCTTGAATCGTTTGAAGCGGCATTCGGCGAGCGCTGGGTCGACAAGGCCCTCAGGCTCGCGCAGCAGGCCGGCTCCCGGCTGGTCGTGGAAATTTCCAGGCTCTTTGAGAAGTCGGAAAAATCCGACGTGATGAAGTCCGCCCTCTCGCGCTGGATCAGCGAGCGCTCGATTTCCTCTGAGACCTTGATCTGGCTTTGCAAGGAGCGCGGAGCGGGGTTCGACGGGCTTTTCAACGCGGAGCTTCTCGCCGCTGTGTTCAGCGCGCTTGAGAGCGACATGCTGGCCGAGCGCCGGACGTCCCGCCTGCGCGATCTTCTCATGGATGATCACCCGCTCCTCGGCGAGCTCATCGCCCATGCCGACCGCGACACCGTCCGCGACATCATGCGCAAGCTCATCCTCACCCCGGTCTTCGACGACCTCACGAAACGCTCGCTCATGGCGCGCATTGTGAAGCTCTATCCGGAGACACAGAACCTCATCACCGGGGACACACCCGATGAGGAAAAAGTGGAATCCCTCACCGTATCCTGGGCCAGCATGGAGAGGCGCAAGGCCGACTACGAACACCTCATCTACAAGGAAATCCCGCAGAACCTCCGCGATATCAACGTCGCCAAGGAACAGGGCGACCTTCGCGAGAATTTTGGATTCAAAGCCGCCAAGGAACAGCAGCGGGTTCTCGAACGCCGGAAAATCGAGGCCGAGCGCGACCTCTCCGCCGCCCGCGGAACCGACTTTGAAAGCCCGGATTCCTCGCAGGTTTCGATCGGCACGGTCGTCACACTGGTGCCCGAGTCGGGCGATGTGGAAGTTTACAGCATCCTCGGAGCATGGGACAGCGCGCCCGACCTCGGAATCGTCTCCTACAAGGCCGCCATCGGACAGATCCTCCTCGGCCGCAAGCCGGGCGAGACGGTGGAACTGCCCGGGGACACCGGAACCCGCCGCCTGAAGATCGAGAAGATCGTGACTTTCACGGAATTCGATCTCCTGCGCGAGAAGGTGCATTCCCTCAGCCCGGCGGAAGGCTGAGGCCATCCGCGGGGATGAAGGCGCGCGCGCAGACGGATCCGGAACTCCTGCTTCGCGGAGAATTTTTCCGGCGTGATCCGGTCACCTGTGCGCGCGGGCTCATCGGCTGTGAAATTCTTTGGGAGGGCTGCGGCGGGATCATTGTGGAGACCGAAGCGTATTCGGTCCGCGACGACGAGGCCTGTCACACGTTCAGCCGTCCGTCCTCCCGCGCATTCGTCGCCGCGCACCCTCCGGGGACGGCATACGTTTACCTGAGGATATCAAAGGCCGCTGATCTCCCCTGGAGGTTTGTATTTCTCGGAAGCGACTGCCTGAGTTCCCCGCTCTGACTGCGACGCGAGCTCCCGCAACGTTCGCCTGGCGCGTGAGCGTGCGGTAAAAAGATCCCACAGCAGGAGCGTGAGCGGATAGACGATGATCGAGAAAATCGCAGCCGTCGGGAAGACTCCCACCAGAAACGGAAGAGGCGCCTGTTTCAGCAGCGCGACGAGGTCGTGGGTGGGCACCTCCGATGGCCCGTGGCCGAGGATCAGGCAGCCCATCCGGTATTGGGCATAAACGCAGATCGGGAACGTCAGCGGATTGCTGATCCACGTCGCCGCGATCGCAGCCGGCACATTCACGCGGGTGAAATAAGCGATGAGCCCCGCTGCCAGCATCTGGAACGGCGCCGGCATCAGCGCGAAAAACGAGCCGACCGCCATGCCGCCGGCAAACCGCCTTCTCGTCGGGTGCCAGAGCTCGCTGCGGAAGAGCCTGTCTCCGAGCCTGCGGTGCAGCCAGGTGCCGCGTACATGCTTCGCCCGCGGAAGGTGCCGGAGATATTTTCCCAGCGGTGATCGTCTCCAATGGATGGCTTTCATTTATGTTTTCACGATCAGGCTTGCCAAGAAGAGGAACAGGGGCTCTAAATGCATGCCGTATGAAGAAGATCGAGGCCATCATCAAACCCTTCAAAATGGAAGACGTAAAGGAAGCACTCGCCGAAATCGGCATCGAGGGCATGACGGTCACCGAGGTCAAAGGCTTCGGACGCCAGAAGGGGCACACCGAAATCTACCGCGGAAGCGAATACACGGTGGACTTTCTTCCCAAGGTCAAATTTGAAGTCGTCGTGACCGATACCATGGTTGACAAGGCGGTCGCCGCGATCTCCGCATCCGCCAAGACCGGCAAAATCGGCGACGGAAAAATCTTCGTGCTGCCGATCGAAAATGCGGTCCGCATCCGCACCGAGGAAACCGGCGAAAACGCGATCTGAAGTTTTTCAAGACGCCTGATTCATGGACCTGTTTCAGGCGCTGATTCTCGGCCTCGTTGAAGGGCTCACGGAATATCTTCCCGTCAGTTCCACCGGCCACCTCCTCCTCGCCCAGCGCATCATGGGCATCGCCTCGAGCGATGCGGCGGACGCCTTCGCGATCTGCATCCAGGCCGGCGCCATCCTCGCCGTCCTCGGGCTCTACCGGAAGCGCGTCGGGCAGATGGCCGTCGGCATGCTCGGGCGCGATCCCGACGGGCGCCGGCTCGCGCTCAACATCCTCGCCGCCTTCATCCCCGCCGCGGTCCTCGGGTTCATCCTCGAAAAGACGATCAAAAAATTTCTTTTCGGCGGAAACGAATGGGGGCTCTGGCCGGTCGTTGCGGCCTGGTTTGTCGGAGGCGCCGCGATTCTGGCCGTCTCGTTTTTCAAGAAGCGCAATGCGGATCGAAAAGGCCTCACCCTCGACGCGCTGACCGTCCGGATGGCGGTGGTCGTCGGGGTTGCCCAATGCCTCGCGATGTGGCCGGGCGTGAGCCGGAGCCTCATCACGATTGTCGGAGGCCTGCTCGTCGGGCTCTCCCTTCCCGCCGCAGTCGAATTCAGCTTTCTGCTCGGCGCTCTCACCCTCTCCGCCGCGACGGCATACGATGCCTTGAAGCACGGCCGCGAGATGCTCGAGGCGTTCGGACCGGCGCCGCTGGCCGTCGGCTTTCTCGCCGCATGGGTCTCCGCCGTCCTCGCGGTCAAGTGGATGGTCGGCTACCTGAACAAGCACGGGATGGACATCTTCGGATGGTATCGCGTCGCGCTCGCCATCGTGGTTGCCGTCTGGCTGCTCAAGGGTATTCCTTCCTAGCGTTCACCTCCCCGATTTCGGGTTTGCTTCCGCCCGGCTTTGCGGCGACACTTGCGGACAACCGGAGGTAATCTTATGGAAATCACCACACCCGTTGGTTCGATCCTCGACAGGAAAGGCCACCAACTTTGGTCAATCAATGCCGGAGCAACCGTGTATGACGCGATTGCCCTCATGGCGGAAAAAAATGTGGGGGCGCTTCCCGTGATGGAGGGCTCGAAGCTTCTCGGCATGATTTCCGAGCGCGACTACACGCGCAAAGTCATCCTGCACGGCCGGGTTTCGCGGGAGACGCGTGTCGTGGACATCATGACCAGCGATGTGTTCACGGTTGCGCCGGGCGACTCGGTCGAGGATTGCCTGGAGATTATGACGAAGAATCACATCCGCCACCTTCCGGTCATCGAGTCCGGCGATCTGGCCGGCATTGTTTCGATCGGGGATCTGGTCAACTGGATCATCCTGGCCCAGGCGGGCAGGATAGACGATCTGCAGCGTTATGTGACCGGCGCCTACCCGGCCTGAGCGGAACCCCGATGCCGGACGACATCATTCCCGACCTCCAGGCCTGCGTCCTCTGCGAGGATGTGCGCCAGGAGGCCAGCGGCCAGCAGACGCTTGTCGGGATCATCGGGATGATTCCGGCTCCGGTGATTCCGATTGGTTTTTTCAAGCTCTGCCTCTGGACCCGCTGGTGCGGCGGGACGGGGAGCTTTCTCCAGACTTCGCTGATCCTCAACCCGGACGACGACCAGCCGATCGCGCAGAGCGAAGTCCAATTCACCCTGCCATCGCTCGACGCCCACGCGACGAACGTTCATGTCTTCGGCGGCGTCCAGTTTCAAAAGCACGGCCTCTATACCGTGGAGGTGCGTGTGGACAACGAACTCCGGCTGCGGTTCCCCCTGCCGGTCGTGCCTGTCCAGCAGAACGGCTGATCAGTTCCGCCAGAGCGAGAGCGCGCAGATGACCAGCGCCGCCCCCCAGATGACGCCGCCCGCCGCAGCGGCCTTCCAGCGGAGGGAGTTTTCCGTCAACCATGTGATCGCATCACGCAGGAGGTAGGGCATGCCGACGAAGAAAAGTCCGGCGATCACCCACGCGTAGGCGAGCGCGGCGAGCAGCAGGCGGGTGGGTTCGTCGCGCAGGACGGCCGACCCGAGCAGCGGCTCGGCGGCGAGCAGCAGCAGCATCCCGAGGGCGCGCACGGCAAGAAATTCCGGGACATAGATCCACGAGAGGATCGCTCCGGCGACGATGGCCAGGAGCATGACATTCCGCAGTGGCGAAAACTCTCCGAGGTCGATCGTGCGGACGAGAAGAAAGCTCCAGACCGCTGCGATGGCCAGAAGCACGGTTGCAGCCGGGCGCGAGCGCGGAAAGGCTTTTGCCATGGTGATGCACGAACCCTGCTGCGCGAGCGCGAAGGCATGGCTGGCGATGAGGAGGATCCCGGCGGCAAGGCCGGTGGTGAAAAGAGACAGTTGGTAGATCATGTGGTTTTCGACGATGCGGGAGTTTTCCGGCGCGCTTCTTTTTCCCATGGCCGCTTCTCCAGCGCGCTGACCGCTGCCGCGACCTGGGCTTCTTTTTTGCTCAGGCCCTCTCCGCGTCCGAGCTCCTGCCCGTTCCAGACGACACGGCAGACGAACCGCTTGGAATGTTCCGGTCCAGTCTGTGAGAGGAGTTCGTATTCCGGGGCGTTCGGGGAAATCGATTGGAGCAGCTCCTGGAGGATTCCCTTCGGGTTGATTTCCTCCGGCTGGCTTGCGAGGTCGGCAAACGTTTCCTCCATCTGCCGGAGCAGAAAAATCCGCGAGGCCTCGAACCCGCCATCCAGGTAAATCGCCCCGACCACCGCCTCGAATGCGTCGGCCAGCGTGGAGGCGCGCTCGCGTCCGCCGCTCGATTCCTCGCCGCGGCCCATCATCAGGAAGCTTCCGAGATCCAGCGCGAGCGCGCGGGCGTTCAGCGCCATCCGCGAGACGATCCGCGTGCGCAGCTTCGTCATTCGGCCCTCGCTGAAATCCGGAAACATCCGGAAAAGATGTTCGGTGACCACGACCTGGATGACCGCATCGCCGAGGAACTCGAGCCGCTGGTTATCGAAGGGATAATCTTTTCTTTCCAGCGAGATGCTCGGGTGTGTGAGCGCCTCGGCCAGGAGAAGCCCGTTGCGGAACTTGTATCCCATCCGCTCTTCGAGCGGGTTCATGATTGAGCTGGTCAGCATGTCACGCCCGCTTCCCGAGCAGCTGGTCGGGATTCAACTTTTTGAGCGCCGGGACGGTGAAGAGCCCGTCCTTGCGGATCAGCTTCCCGTCGAAGCGGACCTCGCCGCCGCCGTAATCCGGGCGCTGGATGCAGACCATGTCCCAGTGGATCCGGCTCGTGTTCCCGTTGCCGGCGGTCTTGTAGGCCTGGCCGGGAGTGAAGTGGAACGATCCCGCGATCTTCTCGTCGAAAAGGATGTCGCGCATCGGGTGGAGGATGTGCGGGTTGAACCCGAGGCTGAACTCCCCGATGAAGCGGGCGCCCGCGTCGCTGTCGAGGATCCGGTTGAGCGCGGCCGTGTTGTTCGCGGTCGCGTTGATGATCCGGCCGTTGCGGAATTCCAACCGGACGTTGTCGAATGCGTGGCCCTGATAAATGCTCGGCACGTTGAACGTCACGTGTCCTTCGACGCTGGTTTTCACCGGGCAGGAAAAAACCTCGCCGTCCGGGATGTTGCGGTCCCCGCCGCAGACGACCGAGCCGATCCCCTTGATCGAAAAGTTCAGATCGGTGCCGGGCCCGGTGATCTGGACCCGGTCGGTCCGGTCCATGAGGTCCTTCAATGAGGCCATGCCGGGGGTCATGCGCGAGTAGTCGAGCGTGCAGACCTTGAAGAAGAAGTCTTCGAATGCCGGCGTGCTCATCTGCGCCTGCTGGGCCATGGCCGGAGTCGGCCACCGGAGCACGACCCATTTCGTCTTGTTGATCCGCCAGTCCATCACCGGGCGCATTCCGCCGGCGATCAGGCGCATCTTTTCATCCGGCACATCCGACATCTCGGTGATGTTCCGGCTGCCGCGCACCGCGATGTAGGAGTGCATTTTTTTCATGCGGGCCAGCTCGACGGTCCCGGTGACCACGACCTGCTCCTCCGTCGCGCCGAGGGCGAGCTCCCTGGCGATCCGGGAATGGTGGATGCTCACAAACGGCACCGCTCCGGCGGCGCGCACCGCCCGGATCAGGGCCACTGCGATCGCGTCCGGCGCGTCAAAAACCTCGATGAGCACGTTCTCCCCCTTGCCCAGCTTCGTGGAATGGCGGACCAAAACCTCCGCCAGCTTGTCGCATCGTGGATCCTGCATCCCGCCGAATCTCTCGCTTCGGCCGGAAAAATCAATGCTGGAAACCAAATTTTACGGAGAAAAGGAATTGACTTCCTTCGCCGGTTTCATAATTTCCTCTGCTCCACTGATCCGATTTCTATGAAACGCACTTACCAGCCTTCCAAGCGCACGCGCAAGCAGCAGTTTGGGTTCCGCGCGCGCATGAAGACCAAGGCGGGCCGTCAAACACTGAACCGCCGCCGCCAGCGGGGACGCAAACGCCTCCTGCCAAAGGGTGTTGAAATCCACTTCGCCCGCCACACCGCCGCCTGAGCGGTTCCGTTTTCCAAAGTCCGCCCACCTGCGCGACGGCCGGGATTTTGCCCGGGTGCGGGAGGGCGGCAAAGCGGTGCAGGGCCGGCTGTTGAAGCTGGCCCTTTTCTGTCCCCGGACCGGGGGCGTTGCAAAAGTCGGGATCATCACGTCGAAGCGCGTGGGAGGTGCCGTGGTGAGGAACAAAGTCCGCCGGAGGCTGCGTGAACTGGTCCGGCATTCCCGGGCTCATTTTCCTCCAGGCAGCCTGATCGTCGCCATCGCCAAGCCCGCCGCCGCCGCTGCATCGTTTGATGAATTGCGGGAGGAATGGTTGCTTCTCGCCCGCCGGCTTTCCATTTTTCCGGCTGCCGCCTAAGAGGGCTGTGGACCCGATGCGGATGATGTTGAAAACCCTGACTTGACGGGACGTCCCGGCCCGCCGTTCCATCCGCAGCGGTCGGTCCGGAGGCCCGCCCCTACCTTGCATGGGCTGAGGAGCCTCCTTTTCATAGCACCCAGGAGGGACTCTGCCTGCAGCGGGGCTGGACTCTCTGCCGCCAACCGATACGATCCCATCGTGAAAACGCCTGCATTTCTCATTGCGTGCTGTGCCGCGCTGTTTCCGATGGCCCCTGGCTTTGCCGGGGAGAAACCCGAAATCGAATTTCCCTCGCCGGACGGGCGGTTTGTGTTCCGCGAAACATTTGATCCGGCCCGCGTCACGCTCGATCTGGTGGAGAAGGCTTCCGGAAAACTGGTTTGCCATGTCCTGGATTCCAGCGACAACGGCCCCCGTCTGCAGGGCGACATCCTCTGGGCCCCGGATTCCAAGCGCTTCGCCCTGAGCAGCAGCGAAGTCCGGCTCTCATGGTCGGTCAGCGTCTTCGTGCAGGAAGGAGGCACGTTCCGCGAGGCCGAACTCCCGACCCTCGCCGACCCGGAAATTCCCGCAAAATACGAAAAGGATGAGCGCCTGTTTCATTGGAGCGGCATCGGCGTATGGAGTCCGGTCCGATGGCAGAAGGACGGTTCTCTGGAGGTCAATGGAAAGTCGACTTACGATGGCAACGGGAATTGGGTGACCTCGGAACGCACGGTCGTTCTTGCGCCGGACAAGGCCGGAAAATGGCGGATCGTCCGCTCGAAAAACAAGGTCACCAGCCACTTCGAGTGAGCTCCTGATATGAACGCCTCCCTTCCCTCATTCGTCTGCAAAAAGCCGGCGCTGGTTTTTTTCTCCCTGCTGGTTCTTTCCGTTACCGCTTATTGCGGTGGCGCGGGATGGCCGGAGGGGTTCTCGGTTGCCGAAGACTCGGTTTCGCCCGACGGCCGGTTCGGCGCGCTCATTCCTTCCCGCGAGAAAGCCGGGGATATGGATGAAGACACGATCCAGAACTTTCTTGCGGAGATCCCGACCCACCGGAAGCTCGCCGCCATCCGTGGCGCGCACTATTTCTCCGGAGAAAACCATCGCGACCTGCATGTTGCGTGGGCGGGGGATTCGAGCTGGGCCGTCGTCACCTACGACGGGCGATACGGCTTTGAAAATATCACCGCCATTGATATGCGCGGCTCCAAGTGCCTTCAAACGGATATTGGCTCGCATATCCAGAAGGCGCTCAACTCCGCAATCAGCCGCCAGACCGGAGACCAGGGGAGCACGTGCTATGGCGCCGCGCATTTCCGATCCGGAGCCAGCGGCGAAATCCTCGTCCGGGCCACCGGCCTCACCAATCCGAAGTGCTATCCCACCGACGAGCAGCTTTTTGCGCTTTTTCAGGGAACCTTCAACCCCGCTTCCGGGAAGTGGACGCGCTCGGAAGCCCAAAAGATCGAATCGATCGACGACATGGAAACCGCCTTTTCGGGCAGCCTCGATGAAGGGATCACGTTTGCCACCGAGGAGAACCGCCTCGCGTGGTATGACGACCGCCTCAATGAGGTCTATGGCGCCGTCCGGGTCATCTTGCCCGCCGGGCGCTTCGCGAAGGTGAAAAAGGAGCAGATCGCCTGGCTGAAGAAACTCGAAGCCACCGAACAGATGGGACAAAAAAGCGACCTGATCGGAGCGCGCATCCAGGAACTCCAGAAGCTCGTCTGGTAGCCCGTCCGGGCGCGTTGCTTGAAGAATTGCGACAGGAAGGGTTGCTTCTTGCCCGCCGACTTTCTATTTTGCCGCCTCTCGCATGATCTCGTTGTCCGTATTCCTCATCCGCGTTTATCAGCTTGTGCTGTCGCCCGCCATCCAGGCGGTTTGCGGCCCCGGCTGCGGGTGCCGGTTCGAGCCGACCTGCTCGGAGTATTTCATCCAGGCCCTTCGCGGGCATGGATTTTTCAAGGGGATCGGCCTGGGGATCGGCCGCATCGCCCGATGCCACCCATGGGGCGGATGCGGGCATGACCCCGTGCCC
>Ga0163199_1000232_pt1 | contig 35798 bp, 26 predicted proteins | sample PL_2010_150m_FD_113537 | JGI IMG/M metagenome (GOLD analysis project Ga0163199, IMG submission 113537) | Freshwater microbial communities from Powell Lake, British Columbia, Canada to study Microbial Dark Matter (Phase II) - PL_2010_150m | ecosystem: Environmental > Aquatic > Freshwater > Lake ...
GGTGAGCGCCAATATGTTGCCGACTTTAATCGGCAAGGGTCCACAACTGATCAACACGTTGAGCGGCAGTTACACTACCGATCTTTCGCCGGAGCAGATCGTCAGTCTGGCGTTGCTTGGCAAAGATATTCCGCGCGACAAGATCACGACGGAAGTGATTGACAAACGCTACATCGCCGACTTTTACACCACCAACGACGGGCAGCAAGTTTTGATTCTGAATATCGAGAAGTTCCGCGAACTGCGCGACAAAATGTTTTACACGCCTCAACCGGTGGTCATCAATTTGCCAGATGCCGCGCAATATTTATTGAAAGAGGGCGCGCGCGTGGAAGTGCAAAACGGCTCGAACAAATCGGGGGTTGCCGCCACGGCAGCGGATTACTTGCGAGCGAAGGGGATCAACGTCGTCAGCGTAGGCAATGCAGATCGAAACAATTACACTACGACTACGATTGCCGATCTTAATAACAAACCTTACACCGCCAAGTGGATTGCCGACACATTGCATTTACCGCAAGCCAATATCATCACCGGTAGCAAATCGGCTAACGGCGCGGACATCCGCCTCATCATCGGCGCGGATTTTGTGGTGCCGAGTAATTGATTGAGTTCTGTTTTTAAACCTTTGAACGCTGATAACGCTGATCTTCGCTGATGAACGCTGATTCTTTTTAGCAATTCCTCACCCATTGAAATACTAGGGCGCTGAAACGGCTGATCTCACTGAGAGTTAACACGCATCACGTATCACGCATCACTCGTCATGGTCTCCGCGTCAGAGTCGGCGTCACCGTAGCAGGCGGCGTGCGCGATGGAGTCAAGGTAATTGTCGGCGTGAAGGTGCTAGTGGGAGTCGATGTGATCATCCCCGATGGAATGTAGGCGCGAGTCAACACTTCACCAAACCCACCCATCGTGCCAAGATCGCGCTGATTAAAAAACACGCGCACGCCCGCGCCGTTGCTCGTGGTCACTTCCACCCGCGCTTGCCCCGTAAATTCTTTTCTCTCATTCGGATACACCAAACCTTCAAAAGCAATTTTGTCGTCCACGCGCACACGAATGAACGCGCGCTGCTCGATGCTGAGCGCGAGCTGCACGTTGGAAAAATTTACGACAGGCGGCAACGGTGTCCCCGATGGCGTGATGTTAGCAATCAACGTGAGTGTGGGTGATGGACTGGGACCGATCACTTCGGGCGTGGGCGTGACGCGCGATGGATTCAAAAGTGATTCCGCCAACCTGAACCCGCCCCAGACGAACAAGCCCAACACACCAATGATCACAATAGAGATAATCGCCGCATCGGGCGTGAAGAGGCGGCGCAAACGGTAAAGAGGCGCGAAGGGCGAAACGGGGATGAGGGTTTCTTTTTTGCGTGCGGAGCGCGAGAAGAGGTTGCTCGGCGCGGGCTTAAGAGCTTCGTCGAGTTGGCTTAACACTTGAATCGGATTCAATCCAAGATATTGAGCGTAGCTGCGTAGAAAGCCGCGTGCTTGAATGGGCGAAGGAAGTGAATCGATCTCGCCTGCTTCGAGCGCAGTAAGGTAACGGGCGCGGATGCGAGTCGCTTTCTCCGCTTCTTCTAAAGTCCAACCACGCGCTTCGCGCGCGGCGCGCAATGTTGCGCCAAGTGAATCGAGCATGGGATTAGGTTAAACGAGATTCGATTAAAAATCAAACCCAAGTTAAAAATCAAATTCCAAACTTCAAATCTCAAAATTGAGGTTTGAAGTTTGGAATTTGTAGTTTGTAGTTTGTAGTTTGGAGTTTGGAGTTTGTAGTTTGTGTTTTGTGTTTTGTGTTTTACGTTTGCGGTGTCGCTTCAAGCGCGGGTGCAGGTTTCGCTTCTTCGGCTTCTACTTCCGAGCCTTCACGATGCACGATCACTTTCATGGAGGGTGTGATGTCTGCCGTGAGGCGCACTTGCACTTTATACGTGCCAAGCTCGCGCAGTGGTTGGTGCCCGATGTTGCGGCGATCTACTTCCACGCCGCTCTCGCGTTTGATGGCATCGGTGATCATCTGCGTGGTGATCGAACCATACAGCTTGCCGGTCTCGCCCGCTTTGGCGGTGAAGTGCAGCGTGAGCGCGCCAAGTTTTTCGGCGACCGCGCCCATCTCGGTATTCATCTTGTCACGCAGTTTAGTTGCCGCGTCTCGAACTTTCTCGGCGCGAGCCAGTGAACTTGCTGTGGCGAGTGCGGCAAGCGCGCGCGGGATGAGATAGTTGCGCGCGTAACCGTCGGCGACTTTTTTCACGTCACCGGCGTGTCCCAGTTTATATACATCTTTGAGCAATAAGACTTTCATTGAAGTCAAGCCCTTTCTACATCAGAGGATTTTCGGGCGAAGGGTACAACGCCCTGATTGGATGCGGCGAGATTGTATCACAGCTTTGGAACACGCACGTCTATTCGCGTCCCATTGCCTTGTTCACTGTTGACTTCAAGCGCGCCGCCTATCGTGCGGGCGCGTTGTGCCATGTTATTTAAACCGTGCCCCATACGCCGCACGCCGCCATCGTGTGGCAATCCTACCCCGTTGTCTTCTACCGACATTTTCAGCGACTCGCCGTTTGAAAAAATTTGAAGTTTGACGCGCGTGGCGTGCGAATGTTTAGCGACATTGGCTAATGCTTCTTGGGTGATCTGGAAGATCGCCAGCCGCGCTTCAGACGAGACCGCTTGGCACACGTCCGAATCGATCTCCAGATCAGTGACGATGAGTGAGTTTGCTTTGAACTCTGCCACCAAACGGCGCACACCCACCTCGAGATCGTCACCTTGAAATTGATGCGGGTGCAGATCGAGAATATAAGAGCGGATGTCGCGTATGGTGTGGTTGAGCGCCTCAATGGCAGCGCCGAGTCGCTCGTGCGCTTGTTTGCTATCGCCATCTTCGATGAGGGCGCGAATAAATTCAAGCTGCAAGCCCACGGCGTAGATGGATTGAATCACGCCGTCGTGCAGATCCATGCCAATGCGTTGACGCTCCTCGACAATCGAGAGTCGCTGAACTTCTTCATACAGACGGGCGTGTTCAATGGCGATTGCGGCGTGAGAGGCAAGCCATTCGATCAGGTTTTCATCTTCAGGCGTGAATTCGTCCCCGTCAATTTTGTTGGTGATGTAGAGGTTGCCAAGACAGCGACCTTTGAAGAGAACCGGCACACCCAGAAAACTTCCCATCGGCGGATGCCCCATCGGGAAACCGGCAGAACGGGGATGATCGGCAATAGAGCGCAGCCGCAGCGATTTCTGCTCGCTCATAATGACGCCCAACACACCTAAGCCTCGCGGCGGATGAGCGATTCGTTTTCTCTCTTCCTCTGAAATTCCATGCACCACAAATTCGGCAAGCACTGTGCCCGACTCATTGGGGACGCCGAGTGCGGCATATTTGGCGTGGGCTAACGTGGCGGCGGCAATTACGATTCTCTGCAAGACTTCGGGCAGAGACAGATCAGACGAAATTGCGAGAACCGCTTCGCGCAGTTCATGCAGTTGACTATTCATGCGTTCCAGGTCTTGCGCGTTGCGGGTAGAAATACTCATCATTACTCCACATTGTAATGACGAAAGCATGAGAACGCAACGGCTTATATAAAGCGCCAGCATGATCAGACGACATTTGCCGAATATGCCTGTGTGCGGTTATACTTTTGTATATGAAACGACAACGAATCATGCTAGTAGATGACCATGAAGTAGTGCGGCTGGGTTTGCGCGCTTTGATTGATCGCCATCCTGATATGGAAGTAGTGGCAGAAGCCTCCAACGCCGCCGAAGCTCTCACCAAAGCCACCGCTCACAAACCAGATGTCGTTGTGCTGGACATTCGCTTGCCGGGCGCGAGCGGTATTGATGCCTGCCGTGACATCTGCAACAGTTTGCCCGAAACCAAAGTAATTATGCTCACCAGCTATGCCGAAGATGAAATGCTCTTCGCCGCTATTCGTGCCGGCGCGGCAGGTTACGTTCTCAAACAAGCGGGCGGGCAAGATTTAATTCGCGCGATTGAAACGGTGGCGCGCGGCGACTCGCTCTTAGACCCGAGCATCACCGAGCGTGTGTTTGTCGAAGTGCGTAAAGCGGCGCGACAAATGGAGTCGGTTGCCTTTTCCAAGCTGACCGAGCAAGAGCGCCGTGTGTTGGCGCTCGTCGCCGAAGGGCGCACCAATCGTGAGATCGCTCAGCTGCTTCATCTGGGCGAAGGCACGGTGCGCAACTACGTCTCCAGCATCCTCTCCAAACTAGGAGTCTCCAATCGCGCTGAAGCGGCAGCCTACGCCATTCGGCACAACCTAAAAGACTCGGTCCACTCAGGGTCTTAAAGACTCCGAAGTCCTTTTTAATCTTGGCGATTAAATTAACACACGCCAGCGCAATGCTGGCGTGTATTATTTCCTCTTTTCAATTGACGATTGTCACAGTCGTCTTTACTTCACATCACCTGTCGCAAAATCAACCCCTGCATCTAATAATCCGGATGCCAACAAGTCAAACGAATCTTTCATCAAACGAATCGCCGCCGGACTGATCTCTGAAGCAAACTTGGGCGACAAGCGCAAGCCATTGTTCGTTACGCTGAGCGTCACCACCTTTGCCGGACCACCGCTCATCAATGTTTTGATCAACTGAACGATGACCTCATCAGGCTTACGCAAGATGCTGACCGCGATGCGGTTACCGTCATTCAAGGTGGCGCCGTAATCTCGTCCCAAACCGATCACCCACAATCCACCCGTCGTCGCGCCCAGCTTGGTCACTTCCGCGCCTAAGGTGTGATTCAATGCCGGCAACAACACATCAGTTTTCTGTCGTTGCAATCGCGTAATTGCCTCCGCGCCGTTTTCCTTTTCAACATCAGTCTGCACCACAATCGTTTGGCAAATCCCGCAGCTATAGCGCACCCCTTGAGTGAATCCATTGGTATATCGTTTCGCTTCAAAATTATTATTGTTCGACACCATCACCGCCACAACACGGCTCTTCGTAAGATAGCCACTGATCATCCCGGCAATAAAACCTTCCTCATCCGATCGGCTTATCACGATGGATAAGTTGCTCAACGAAGCCTCATCCGATTGTTGATTAACTCCTACAAACTTAACAAACGGATACGTGGACGCCGCCTTGCGCGTGGCGGCTGTTAGATCAGAACCCACCACCACGATGATCGGGTGTTTGCCGTCTGCCAGTTTTTTCGCCGCCGCTTCAAAATCGCCGTTACCAATATATTCGGTATCCACCCGCAACGAAAATGAATCAGCCGCAATCTTCACCCCGTCGTAGCTCGCTATTTCAATCGAACCGGCTGGCGCGTCTTTTGGATTCAAGCGTGAGATGAATCCAAAACCAACCGGCAGCGGAGTCGGGGTTGAGGTCAAAGTCGCTGTTGGAGTAAGAGTCGCCGTCGGCGTTGATGTAGGTCGAGTCGGAGTCGCACTAGCAGTCGTCGTCGCGCTCGGCGTGAACGTCATCGTCAGGGTATCGGTGATCGTTGGAGTCAGACTCGGCGCAACCGTTGCGCTTGCTTGAGTAGCTTTGGGTGCGCTCGTGGCGCTGGGCGCATTGGTGTTGCCTAACGACGCCGTCACATTTGCAACGCGCGTCGGCAATACCGGTTGTGGGTTGATGTCGGGAGAAGTGATGGCGCAGGCGGTGAGGACGAGTATGCAGATGAAAGAAAATGCCGCGCGAAAGGGCGGCGAAGAGAAAAAATGATTCATGATTAGAGATTGGAGATTAAAGATTAGAGATTGGGCGGGCAGATTCTAACAGATGATGAGGAAACGACAATCACGAGTTTCTTGGTTTTGCCCATCACGTTCAATGGACTATACTTTGCGCTAACAGATGCTGTCAACGGATTAGCGGATCGGATTGAACGGATACATCCGCTCAATCTGTTCTTAAAAATCCGCTGACAGCGTTGTGCCTGAGTGCTGTCAACGGATTATAGGATCGGATTGAGCGGATTATAAGTCGCCTTCCTAATGGATACTGTCAACGGATTAGGGGAACAGATTGAACGGATACATCCGCTCAATCTGTTCTTGAAAATCCGTTGACAGCGTCAAAGAAAATTTATGCCTAATAAACTCATCAAGACTCCTTACGACGATCTCACTTATAAAATTATTGGGGAGGCAATGTCGGTGCATCGCAAGTTGGGTCCGGGATACAAAGAGGACACCTATCAACGCGATGTTGAAGTCCGTTACACTGAGGGTAGATTAGCTTATTTGGCGCAGAAAAATTACGAGGTATATGACACCGCGAATGGTAATGTGCTGATTGGATTTTACATCCCTGATTTTGTGGTAGCGGATAAAGTGGTCGTTGAGATCAAAGCATTGAAGGGATTGGATAAATCTCATGAAGCGCAAGTGATCGCCTATTTAGCAGTCACCAAATGTCCATTAGGTCTGCTCATCAACTTCGGAGCGCGCAGTTTGCAATATCGTCGCATCCTACCGCCAAAGGATCTTGCAAATCATCAAGTCAATCGGCAGTGGCTGTTTGTGCCAGATTGGTTGAAGGACGACATAGCAGCGAGAGACGCGGCTCAATAATCCGCTCAATCCGTTCCCATAATCCGCTGACAGCACCTAAACAAAACGCTGTCAACGGATTGCCAGATCGGATTGAACAGATTACATCCGCTCAATCTGTTCTTGAAAATCCGCTGACAGCACTTTAAACAAAAAACTTCCGAAGTCTCGCATTCTAAGCGACTTCGGAAGTTTGAGAATCTTTAATCTTTAATCTTTATTCTTCCTTCGCCCACTCACTCGTCTTAGCCGGTTCAGGCTTCGTCGGGTCTATATCTAAACCCAACACCTCGCGCTGCTGCGCCCCGCTCTTCGCTGGACCCACAATGCCTTTCTCTTCCAGCTCGTCAATCAACTTCGCCGCGCGGGTGTAACCGATTCGCAAACGACGTTGCAATAACGTGATAGACGCTTTACGCATTTCGCGCACTACCCGCACCGATTCGTCATACAGATCATCTTCGCTGTCGCTCTTCGATCCATTGTCCTCTTCCCACATCGGCGTTTGTATCGGAGTCGGCGACCCCGGAGTCATCGGCGCAGAAGGAGTCGCTTGAGGTTGTGGCGACTCTTCAGAGTCCACATCTATGCCACGCGCGCCCTTCCAATAACGCACCAAACGCTGAATCTCCACATCCGAAACGAACACGCCCTGCATGCGCAACGGCTGACCCGTGTCCGGTGACTGCAACAACATATCGCCGCGCCCCAACAATTTTTCTGCGCCGGGCTGATCCAAAATCACGCGGCTATCAATAGAAGAGGCAACCGCAAAAGCAATGCGCGCCGGGAAGTTCGCTTTAATTAAACCCGTGACAACATCAACCGACGGGCGTTGTGTGGCAATGATCAAATGAATGCCCGTCGCCCGCGCCATCTGTGCCAAACGTGTAATAGTTCGTTCTGTTTCATCGGGCGCCAGCATCATCAAGTCTGCCAACTCGTCAATGACGACAACGAGATACGGAAGTTTCTTTTCCGCCTCTTTGCCGATGCGCGCGTTGTAATCCACAATGTTGCGCGTGCCGGCTTTGGCAAACTTGCGATAACGCTCATCCATCTCGCGCGTCACCCATTGCAAACTCCCCACCACGCGCTCCATGTCCACGATCACCGGCACCAGCAAATGCGGAATATGATTGTAGGAAGTTAACTCAACGCGCTTCGGGTCCACCATCAAAAACTTTAAATCGTCGGGCGTGTTTTGAATCAGCAAAGCGCAGATGATCGAATTGACGCAAACCGATTTGCCCGAACCCGTCGTTCCGGCGATCAACAAGTGCGGCATGTTCGTCAAGTCGCCGCAGATCGCTTGCCCCGACACATCTTGCCCCATCGCCAGCCCCAACGTCGTCTTAACCTTACGGAAAGCTTCGCTCTCCATCACATCGCGCAGCGACACAAGATTCGTGTGCATGTTAGGAACTTCAATGCCCACGTAGCCTTTACCCGGCACCGGCGCTTCAATACGAATTGACGGCGCGGCTAATGCCAACGCCAAGTCATCTGACAGCGCAGAAATTTTTCCGACCTTCACTTTTGTTTTCTTGCCGCGCACATCTACATAATCCGGTTCAACGCCAAATTGTGTAATGGTGGGACCCCGATTAATTTCTACCACGCGCACCGGCGCGCCAAACGAGTTCAACGTATCTTCAATGACATGCGCCCGTTGCCGATCATAATCATCGTCTGCGCCGCTCTCCGTGCCAGCTTCGAGCATCTCAGCCGCTTTCGGCAGCACCCAAGGTTGATGCCCGCCAATGATGATCGGTTGATCGTAAACGGGAGCAGGTTGTGATGGTTTGGATTCTGATTTCTGATCAGGGGATGCCGACTCCTCTTTACTACCTTGTTTCAGTTTTTTAGCAACTACTGTTGGAGTCTTAAGCGGAGATTTGGACACGCTCTTCGATTCTGATTCGGGTGCAGGACTCGGCGTGGCGGCAACCGCAGGTGTAGCAGTTGAAGTTTGAACGGGCGGCACGGTGGGCAACGGCAATTGTTCGCCAATCACCACTTTCGGTTTCGGCAAACGATCCGTCACAAATTTAATCGCATCCACAATTTGTTGTGTGGTGATTCCGGCGCCCAAAATCAAACCGATGATCCATCCAGCCATGACCACGACGACGGAACCGGCTTGACCCAAACTATCGAATAACATCTTGAGCAAATACGCGCCGATATAACCGCCGCCGTTTCCTTCTTCGGCGAGTTTCATTAACGAACTGGTGTCGGGGGCAATGATGAAGTGCAGCGTGATGAGAGAAATAAGATACACGCCGATCCAACCCATCACACGCTCCGGCGCGATGCGCGGCAATTTGTCGCCGAAGTGGCGCACCAGAATCCAAAAGCCAAGTAAGATCATCCCGACGGGGACAAGATACTTGCCATAGCCAAACAACTGACCCAGTAATTTAATGAGTGGAATAAAAAACGGGCTGTTATTGAGCGAGAACAACGCGAACAGAATTAAAAGCCCGACGATGAAGAGCAAGATGCCGACGATGTCGAGTTTTTGATCGAGGCTCAACCCTTTGGGCGGCGGCGGAGATTCAAGAGTGGGCGCGGCTTGAGAGGGCGGGGCTGGCGGAATCGATCCACCCCGTTTGCCGCTTTTGGCTTTGCCTTTCCCCTTGCCCTTACCCTTCTGTTCAGGTTTGTTGCGGTTAAAAAGTCGGTTGAACATTGCATAAAAGATTATAGCACGCTTGTTAATTGGCGCCTCTAAATAATTTTGATGTGCTAAAATCGTAACTGTATGGCTGATGTATTTCTCATCATGAAACGGATGCACGTCTTTGCCCAAGTGGACGACAAGGGCATCAAGGCGATTGCGCCTCACTTTGAGGAAGTGAGCTATAAAGCGGGCGACATTATTTTTAAAGAACACGACCCGGCAGATTATTTTTATACGATTGATTCGGGGCAGGTCGAAGTCCTTCTCAACTTTAAGACAAGCAAACCACGACGATTAGCCTTGTTGAGCGACGCCGATTATTTTGGCGAACGGGGTTTAGCAAAACACACCACGCGCAACGCTACTGTGCGCGCCACCCAAGACACCAAATTGTGGCGCATCCCGATTGATAAATTTAACGCGTTGATGTTTCGTAACCCCAAAGTCAAAGCCGCGCTGGAGGTGGCGATTCAATCACGCGAGTATGCGCGTCAAGAAAAATTCTACAAATGGCTGCGCGAGAATGAGACCGTTTATCTCGTCACGCTTCAGCACTGGATATTTTTAGTCCCACTGATCGCTTATCCGACAGGTGCCATTTCCTTCGGTGTTGTTCTCTCTTTGATCATGTTCTTTTTTCAACTCGGGCTTGTATGGCAGATCGCGCCATGGCTCATCATCGTGTTCGGCGCGGGCTGGTTTTATTGGAACTGGGTAGACTTCCATAATGATTGGTATATCGTCACCAGTCAACGCGTGATTGATATTGAGAAGATAGTGCTGATGTATGAAAGCCGCGCCGAAGCGCCATTACCGGTCGTGCAAAACGCAGCAGTCCAAACGACGGAATGGGGGCGACAACTGGGTTATGGCGATGTAACGGTTAACACGTTTTCGGGACCGATCAAATTCCATAATATCCCCAACCCTCAAGCTGTTTCAGATTTAATCTTGGAGCAGGTCAACCGCACCCGAATCCAACAAAAAACCTCTGAGCGAAACGTTCTTAAGAATTCGCTCAAAGCGGCGATGGGGATACAGAAGCCGCCCGCGCCGCCGCCGCCACCCCCACCCGCGCCGCAGAAAAAACCTTCGGGGACCGATGTGGTTTTCGGTTGGTTTAAACAGATCACTTTCCAAGTGAAGGAACAAAAAGGCGATACGGTCATCTATCGCAAACATCCGTTTGTATTAGCGAAAGAACTGGTCGCTCAGTTAGGCGGGGTTCTGATCATTTTGGTTGTGTTTTTGTTGAGCGCGATCAATTTGGGTGCGAAATGGTTCGCCGTGATCGATTTAACTTACACGCTCATCTTGTGGAGCGTGTTGCTCATCTCCTTTTTGGCACTTGTTGCGAATATCGGTTATGAGTATTTCGATTGGAAGAACGACATTTATATGGTCACGCCGACTCAAGTTTTTGATATTGAACGCAAACCCTTTGGCACGGAACAGCGCAAGTCGGCGAACCTTGATGCGGTAGGCAATGTCGCTTTCATCCGTCCAGACTTTATATCGTATCTGCTCAATTACGGCACGGTGACGATACAAGCCGGTCCGGGCGGTGAGATGAAGTTTTTCAACGTGTTCGATCCGTTGAGCGTGCAGCAAGATATTTATCGCCGCAAAGAACAGCGTGAAAGAACAAAGGCAGATGCGGCGGCGAAGGCGCGGCACGATGAGTATGCCCAATACTTCGGCACGTTTTATGAAATACTTGAAGAGGAGAGGAAGAAGAAAGATCAGGGCGGGAAAAGTGGCGGCGCCACCTGAGTCAAAAGTCAGACCGACGCGGCTTTGCGAAGCACGTCGGTCTTTTAAAATCATCGTTGCTAATCCATCCAAACCGACTTATAATCCGCCCATCCTCGATCGGACGGAGACGATTTATTAATGGCAGAAAGTAAACCCAACATCGGAGGCGCGGAGAAGCCCGACGCAAATCCGATGTCTAGCCTTCTTGAGTCAGACTATGCAATGCAGCAGCTGTCTCAGGGAGAAATTCGTGAAGGTAAAATCACCAGTGTGACTCACGGGGGCATCTTCGTAGATATTGGCGCGAAGAGTGAAGGGGTGATCGGTTTGCAAGACCTTGAGAAGCTCGAGGCAAAAGCGCGTGACGCGCTGCAGGTGGGGACAGATGTGTTAGTCTACATCGTCAACCCCGAAGATGAGGGTGGCAACATCATCCTCTCGGTATCGCGCGCACAGCAAGAGCGTGATTGGCGTGCCGCCGAAAATCTACTCTCAACGCAAGACGTGTATAAAGGACAAGTCGCCGGGTTTAACAAAGGTGGCTTGATCGTCAAGCTCGGCAGCTTGCGCGGTTTTGTGCCGGCGTCGCAGATGAGTGTGACTCGCCGACGCCGCGCCGACGAAGGACAAACCCCCGAACAAAAATGGGGCAAGATGGTCGGCGAGACGGTGATGGTGAAAGCGGTTGAGGTGGATCGATCACGCAACCGTTTGATCTTCTCCGAGCGCGCCGCGTCGAAAGAGATTCGTGAAGCAGAACGCGAGCGATTGCTTTCGGAACTTAAAGAAGGCGATGTGTGCAATGGTCGCGTAATCTCGCTCTCGCCCTTTGGCGCATTTGTGGACGTGGGCGGTGCGGATGGTTTGGTGCATCTCTCGGAGATGACTTGGAAACGAATCGATCATCCCAAAGAGATTCTTAAAGTGGGTCAGGAAGTTAAAGTGCAAGTGATGAGCGTGGAGCGCGAGAACCGCCGCATTGCGCTCTCGATGAAACGGCTTGAACTCGATCCGTGGTCGCAGATCGCTCAACAGTATAAAGTCGGTCAGTTGGTTGAAGGCACAGTGACCAAGATCACGAAGTTCGGCGCCTTCGCGCGCATCAAAGGCAACGACGACATCGAAGGTTTGATTCACGTCTCGGAGCTTGCTGATAGCCGCGTGGGACATCCGAAAGATGTTGTGAAGGAAGGCGAAGCGTATACGTTGCGCATCGTCAAGATCGAACCGGACAAACGGCGCATTGGATTGAGTTTGAAAGAAGTAGGGTCGGCGCGGTATGCAGACAGTGATTGGGAAGACGCCGTGAGCCGTGACGAGCAATAAATAGGATCATAAATAAAACTACGCGCGATGACTTTATGTCTCGCGCGTAGTTTTTTAACCGAAGTTAGAATTGTGTTAGATTTTATCTTTCCCACCATTTGGCTAGACAGAGTCGTTGCATTAAGCGGTAAAATAGTGGCGCACTCATTTGTGACAGTCACTTGAAAGATGACTGTCACCTTAACGAGTGCTGGAGGAATTAAACCGTGAGTGACAAATTACAGCGTTTCACACAACGAGCGCGCCGCGTGTTGAGTCTGGCTCAAGAAGAAGCCGAACGAATGCGCCACAACTATATTGGCACCGAGCATTTATTACTTGGACTTCTTCGAGACGATGGCGGAGTCGCCGGACGTGTACTGCGCGAACTGGGTTTGGATCAACGCCGCTTGCAAGAAATGGTCGAGCGCTTGAGCGGACCCGGACAACGAATCAAAGCGAGCAAGATCGATCTCTCACCCGGCACCAAACGCGTGTTGGAGTTAGCCATTGACGAAGCGCGCCGCATGAATCAACATTACATCAGCACCGAACATCTTTTGCTCGGGTTAGTGAGGCACAACGAAGGCATCGCCATTGATGTGTTGAATAAACTTGGAGTCTCGCCCGAACAAATTCGCCGCCAGACTCGCCGCATTTTGCAAGAGAGCGGCTCCACCGATGATATCGAACAAGGTTCCGCAACGCCACAAAAACAAATGGCGGGCGGTCTTCCGGAAAAGAAAAAAGATTCGAAAAGCAAAACGCCCCTCATTGATCAACTTGCCACCGATCTCACTTCTCTTGCCGAAGAAGGCAAACTCGATCCCGTCATCGGACGACAAAATGAAATTGAGCGCGTGATTCAAATTTTGGCGCGGCGCACCAAGAATAACCCGGCCCTCATCGGCGAACCCGGCGTGGGCAAGACCGCCATCGTCGAAGGTCTGGCACAGCGCATCACCACAGGTGACACGCCCGAACCACTTTTAGGTCGCCGCGTGTTACAGCTAGATGTTGGCTCACTGGTTGCTGGCACCATGTATCGTGGTCAATTTGAAGAACGATTGAAGCGCGTGATCGAAGAAGTTAAAATATCGCATGCGATCCTCTTCATTGATGAAGTGCACATGCTCGTCGGCGCCGGGTCTGCCGGATCCTCCGTGGACGCCGCCAACATCCTCAAGCCTGCACTCTCACGCGGACACATTCAAGTCATCGGCGCGACCACCCTCAACGAATACCGCAAACACATCGAGAGCGACGCCGCATTGGAGCGACGTTTCCAGCCCGTCACCGTGGATGAACCCTCGATAGATGAAACGATCAGCATCTTGCACGGAATCAAACCCCGCTACGAAGAGCACCACAAATTAACTATCACCGACGACGCCATCAATGCCGCGGCGCGTTTATCGGCGCGCTACGTCCCGGATCGATTCTTGCCTGATAAAGCAATTGACCTGATTGATGAAGCGGGTTCGCGCGTGCGGATGTATAAGAGCCCCGAAGCCAAAGCCTTCCGCGAGACGATGAGCGATCTCAAAATCGTCAAAGAAGATTACGCCGTCGCTCTCGAAGAGGCGCGTCAAGATGACGCCCAAGAGTTTATGCGCCGCCAAGTGGAACTCGAAGAAAAATTAAATCGCTTGCGCGCCGGTTGGGATCAAACCAACAGCCCCGTCCTTGACGCTACCGACATCGCCGAAGTGCTGGCAATGTGGACGCGCATCCCCGTCACACAGATCGCCGAAGAAGAATCCAAACGCTTATTAAAGATGGAAGAAGCCCTGCACGAGCGCATCATCGGTCAAGATGAAGCGATCAGCGCCATCTCGCGCGCCGTGCGCCGCTCGCGCGCCGGACTCAAAGACCCCAACCGCCCCATCGGTTCGTTCATCTTCCTCGGACCCACAGGCGTTGGCAAAACCGAACTTACCAAAGCGCTCGCCCAATTTATGTTCGGCAGTGAAGATGCTTTGGTACAGCTGGATATGTCGGAGTTCATGGAACGGCATTCCGTCTCACGACTCGTCGGCGCGCCGCCCGGATACGTGGGCTACGACGACGCCGGTCAACTCACCGAATCGTTACGCCGCCGACCGTATTCCATCGTAGTCTTCGACGAAATTGAAAAAGCGCACCCCGATGCGCACAATATGTTGTTGCAGATTATGGAAGAAGGTCATCTTTCCGACGCGCGCGGTAAACGAGTCAATTTCCAAAACGCGATCATTATCATGACCTCTAACGTCGGCGCCGATATGATCAAGCGACAAACGTCACTGGGCTTCAGCCTCAAACGCGATGAATCGATCAGCGAGCAACAATCATACGAAGACATGCAGAAGAAACTGACCGAAGAACTCAAACGCGCTTTCCGCCCCGAGTTCCTCAACCGCGTGGACAGCGTGATCGTCTTCCGCTCCCTCAACAAAAACGAGATCATCCAGATCGTTGACCTTGAACTTAACAAAGTGCGCGAGCGATTGAAAGAGCGCGAACTCAACCTTGAAACCACCGAAGAAGCCAAAGGGCATCTTGCTGAAAAAGGCTACAACCCGGATTATGGCGCGCGCCCACTCCGCCGCATCATTACCAGCGAAGTCGAAGACGATCTTTCTGATCTCTTATTGCGGAGTTCGTGGGCGGCAGGCGACACGGTTTATGTCGAAGTGAAAGACGATGAGATCGCCATGCACATTGAAAGCACGGAAAAAGAAAAAGAACTTGAAGCCGAAGCACTGCCCACGCCCTAACGAAGAACACCACCCGACACCGAGTGTTTCGCAAAACACTCGGTGTCTTTTTTTTCTCTACGTTATAATCCCCGCATGACGAAAGCAAACGCGCAATTTCAAAGACTCTCTTCTTGGATCAAAGAACATCGCTCCATGACCGTCCTCATTATCAGTAGTATATGCGGGCTGTTCATTGGATTGTCCCTGCCCTCTCTGCAGCACGCAGTTGAACAAGGGCAAGTAATAGCCGGGCTAATTCCTTATCCCCCTGAGAACCCGTTCTATGTCTATCAAGCGAAAGCCTGGACATTCTTGGCGCAGTTCAGCGCAATCGGTTTACGGTTGGGATTTTCCGAAGTCAGCCTCTCCCTTTTTTTTAGCGGACTCGCCGGAGTATTAACGTTTGCCGGATTGGCGCTGTGGATGTTTACACTTTCCGACGACATAGTCTTTTCTCTTCTTACTCCATTCCTTGCCATCCACATCTTCAACGATCTCACGGGCGGTTTCAACTATCCGCTCATGCCGTTAGGCATGAAGTTTACTTACGGCATGATCGGCATGGGGTTTATTATTTTCGTCTCGGGGCTGTTTGGAATCGGGCAGCACAAATGGGGTTGGCTTCTCGCCGGGCTTTCGTTGGCGGTTCATCCTTCGTTAGGGGTTTGGTTAAATATCGCCTTGTGGATCAGCTGGCTGTTTGCCAATTTTAAAAACTGGCGGCAACACCTTTTTGAACCGGTCATGTTCGCCTCAATCGGTTACATCTTGAGCGCGATCAGTTTTGGCATTCAGTGGTGGACTTATCGCTCTCCCGCGATAGACCTTGTTAACCTCAGCAAATATATGGAAGCCTATTTGCTCTATTGGGACGATCACCGCACCCCAATCAGCTTTTGGGGAATCAATGTAAGCACCATTGGAGTAGGGGCGTTTGTCTCTCTGGTTTGGATTTGGTTTAAGCGAGATGCCCTGCCTACAAGCACCGCTTTTCTTCTGCGCTTTTACGTAATCGCCGTCGTTCTCGGTGGAGGCATGGCAACTATACTTTACGGTAACCTGCCGATAAAAATCCCCGATGTTCTGTGGATACTCATGCCTTCGCGCTTTTTGAATTTCCCTTTCACTCTCTATTACGCTGTCGCGCTCGGCTTGCTCTGGCGGCAACGGGATCATCTTGTGTTAAGAGCCTTTACTGCTTGCATCCTATTTAGCTTATTGCTGACGATCCTTGTCTATGACCGCTCGATATGGATCTGGTATTTTCTCTGCTCCCAACTTATCTTGATGGGCTTCGTGTTGCTGATCGTATATGCTCGAGGAACTTCACGCTTTGCCTACTGGATTGTTTTTGGGGGTCACTTCATTTTGCTCGCGCATTTTCTACGATCCAGTTCTGCTACTGTATCAGCAATTCCCATTTCATCTCGAACACAAGCCGCTCTAATTGCGTTGGCGATCACTGCGACACTTTTCTTTGTTCCAAGTGTCGCCGCCAACCTCTCATCCCAAGCAGCTAAACTTATGCCTGGGCTGGTTAATCTGCGTGAGGCGATCTCATCGCGCTTGAAAGTTATACCTCTCTGGCGGACTGTTTCCTTTTTATCACTCGGCGCATCCCTTGTCATCACGCTCCCCCGCGCCGATTTCATCTCAATACAAAAATCTTTCGTAAATGATTTTTATAATCACCCACTCTACCTCCACGCTTCGCAAGGGCAAGGACAATTGCTCACAGCCGTCGAATGTCATAATGGGCTTATGCAACTTTACACGCGCCGCCCGATTCTCAGCAACACGCCGATGAATATGCTGCCCTACGCCATCGAAAGCGCGCCCGAGATGGCTCGGATTATGAAAGACATCTACGACTTAGATTTTTTTAGCCCGGCTCCTTCCGCCACACACACACAAACGACGTGGGAAGCCCGCTCAACTCAAGAATGGAAAAACCTTGCCGGGCAATATCGTTTCAGCGATGTTTACGCCCCATCATCTTGGAAAATACAACTCCCACGCATCATCTTCCGTGACGAGAACTGCGCGTTGTATGCTGCCCCCTCACAATAAGGTCGCCGTTTTTGTTAGCCTCTAACATAAAATCACATCGCGCCGCCACGCTTCTCATCAGCAGCGCAGTCTGCGGATTATTCATGGGATTGTCTTTCCCATCCTTGCAGCACGCGGTGGAGCAAGGTCAAGTCATCGCCGGAATAATTCAATACCCTCCTGACAATCCTTTTTTCATCTATCAAGCAAAGACGTGGACGTTCTTGGCTCAGTTCAGCGCAATCGGTTTACGTTTGGGATTTTCTGAAGTCGCTCTCTCTCTTTTTTTCAGCGGACTCGCCGGAGTGTTGGCGTTTTCCGGTTTAGCTCTCTGGACGTTTGCCGTCTCCGATGACATCACCTTCTCGCTTCTTACTCCCTTCCTCATCATCGGCATCCTCAACACATTTGTAGAAGGCTTCAATTACCAGTTAGGCTTGCTAGGTTTAAGATTCACCTACGGCATGATCGGCATGGGGTTTGTCATTTTCGTTTGCGGGTTGTTTGGCATCGGGCAACATAAGTGGGGTTGGTTCTTGGCAGGTCTTTCGCTCACTATTCATCCTTCGTTGGGGATATGGTTAAACATTGCGCTGTGGATCAGTTGGCTGATAAGCCACTTTAAAAATTGGCGGCAGCCCCTTGTTGAAGCATTTAAATTTTCTTCGCTTGGCTACTTCTTATCTGCCATCAGCCTGATCGCCCAATGGCTCAGCTACCAAGCCCCACCGATAGAGGCGGTTGCCGCCGCCGACTACATGCGCGCCTATTTGTTGTATTGGGACAATCACCGGCTCCCGATTGACTTTTGGAGCGTGAGCATAAACGTGATCTGGGTCGGGGCGTTTGTGTGTCTCACTTGGTTGCTGTTTAAAAAAGATGATCTACCTCAACCCGCTCTTTTTCTTTTGCGCCTCAACGTCGTCACCGTCACGTTAGGTAGTAGCATCGCCTTCCTTCTTTACAGTTCGCTCCCCATCAAAATCCCGGACATACTTTGGGTGTTGATGCCGTCACGCTTTTTGAATCTGCCATTCAGCATTCATGCCGCCCTCATGCTCGGTCTGCTTTGGCGATATGAAACTCGCCAAGCCGCGAGAGCGATTGCCGCCTTTGCCATCGTCGCCTTGTGCCTCACCCTCTTTTTCTATGATCGCTCCTTGTGGTCATGGTATCTCTTGTATTTAGAATTGATCGCGTTGGGATTTGCATTACTGCTCTTGGCACAACACACCGCGCCACGCTTTGCCTATTGGACGATCTTCTTCGGCTTCTTTTTGTTGCTCACGCATTTGCTCCGCGCCACGTCAGCCACCCTCCCCGGTTTTCCCATTTCCTCTCGCACACAAGCCATACTTCTTTCACTTGGAATCACCGCACTACTTTCTGTCGCGCTAAAGCAACTCGCCTCGTGGCAAGAAAAACTTTCTCGCTTTGCAAAACCTTTCAACTTTCCGCTAACGCGATCTATCTCACTTGTCGCTCTCGGCGCAGTTTTTGTTTGGTCACTCCCGGCGAACAATTTTTTTGTCACGCAAAAAAATTTTGTAGATGGCTTTTACCGCAACCCTCTTTATACTATCGCCTCAAAAGGAACCGGGCAGATTTTGGTTGAACTCAAATGTCATAACGGGTTAATGCAGCTCTACACGCGCCGACCCATTTTCAGCAACACCCCAATGAATATGCTCGCCTATTCGATAGAAAGCGCGCCGCAGATGGAAAAGATTCTACGCGACATTTACGGCATAGATTATTTCGCTCCCCCGCCATCAGAGAGTCACACCCAAACAGTGTGGGAAAAACGATCCGCAGTAGAATGGATCGCGCTCGGCAAGCACTATCGCTTCACCGATCTGTTTGCGCCAGTGCCTTGGAAAATGCAATTGCCGAACGCGATCTTCAACGACGGTGACTGCGCGCTCTATAACATCCCAACACCGTAGAATCCGTTTATAATCCACGCGATGCCAAAAACTAAAACCCAATGGGTCTGTCAAAACTGCGGGCGTGTTACGTTGCGCGAGATGGGCAAATGCCCTCAATGCGGCGAGTTCAACAGCATGCTCGAAGTCGTCGTCGCCGAACCCTCCAAGCACGGTGAAAGACGATCAGTGACGACCACCTCACGCCCGCTCAAACTCTCCGAGATCGAAGGGGATGCCGACGCGCGTTTACATCTCCCCATCGAAGAATTTGCCCGCGTGCTCGGCGGCGGCATTGTGCCGGGTTCTGTGGTGTTAGTGGGCGGCGACCCGGGCATTGGCAAAAGCACATTACTCTTGCAACTCGCCAACGTGATGGCAGAGACGGCGGGAAGTGTGTTGTACGTTTCAGGCGAAGAGTCGGCGCGACAGATTAAAATGCGCGCCTTACGACTCGCTTCATCTGAAGAGAGCAAACAAAAACTCTCCGAGAATCTTTATCTGCTGACGGAAACGAATCTTGACGCCTTGCTGACTCATGTGGAGGCCGTCAACCCTAAAGTGCTCATCATTGACTCCATCCAAACCATTTACAGCGGCGACATCTCGTCGGCAGCAGGTTCGGTGAGTCAAGTGCGCGAGTGCGCGCAACGACTCACTTCGGTTGCTAAGGGTAGCGACATGGCGGTCTTCCTCATCGGTCACGTTACCAAAGAGGGTGCGATTGCCGGCCCGCGTGTTCTCGAACACATCGTAGATACGGTGTTGTATCTTGAAGGGGATCGTTATCAATCGTATCGTTTATTGCGCGGCGTTAAGAATCGATTCGGCCCGACGATGGAAGTGGGCGTGTTTGAAATGCGCGGCGCGGGCATGGTCGAGGTATTAAATCCGTCTGAAGCATTTTTAGCTGAGCGCATGGTAAATGCACCGGGTTCAGCGATTGCTGTAACAATGGAAGGCACGCGCCCCATTTTGGTCGAAGTGCAGGCACTCGCCAACCCTTCACCATTTGGCAATCCACGCCGCACGGCGAACGGTGTTGACTTCAACCGTTTGTTGCTCACCACCGCTGTGCTGACTCGCCGCATCGGTCTTAAACTTTTTGAGCAAGATATTTTTGTTAACGTCGTCGGCGGATTGCAAGTGGAAGAACCTGCCGCCGATCTCGCCGTCGCCGCCGCGATAGCTTCATCGGTGCGCGACCGAGCCGTGCCGGCCGATATGGCATTCGTGGGCGAAGTCGGACTCTCAGGCGAGTTAAGAGCCGTAAGCCAGATCAATGTTCGCCTGCGCGAGGCGGCAAAACTTGGATTCAAAAAAGTATTGATTCCGAAAACGGTGAAACACAATGAACCGTTCCCAAACGGAATCGAAATTCTGCAAGCGCGTTCCGTTCACGAAGCGTTAGACTTGATCGGGTTAAGCAAATCATCGTAACTGATCAAACGTCATTGCGAGCGTTCTTCGCGTAGCGGAAAGCAATCTCGGTCACTCATGGAGATTGCTTCGTCGCACAGAACGCTCCTCGCAATGACGCTGGAAAGAAAAAAATTAAAATGACTCAACGAGTTTTCATCACCGGCGGCGCAGGCTACATCGGCACAATTTTGTGCGAGCAACTTTTGGATGCGGGTTACGCCGTCACCGCCCTCGACAATCTTCGTTACGGGCAGGCGCCACTTTTTCATCTGTGTTCAAATCCAAACTTTGAGTTCTTCGTCGGCGATGCGCGCGACGAGTCGTTGATTAAACGATTCGTCAAAGAGGCCGACGTGATCATCCCTCTCGCCGCCATCGTCGGCGCGGGCGCGTGCGACAAAGACCCTTGGGCAACGCGCTCCACGAATCTTGAAGCCGTTCAACTCATCAACAAGATTCGCAGCCCGCGTCAACTCATCATTTACCCCAACACCAACAGCGGCTATGGAACAAAATCGGGCGATCAATTTTGCACCGAAGACTCGCCGCTTGACCCGATCACGCTTTACGGGCAGACCAAAGTGCAAGCCGAACTGGAATTGCTCGACAGCCCCAACGCCATCACCTTGCGGCTCGCCACCGTCTTCGGCATGTCGCCCCGCATGAGGCTCGATCTTCTGGTCAACCATTTCACCTACGCCGCAACCTTCGACGGCTACATTGTAATTTTTGAAAAAGATTTTAAGCGCAACTATATTCACATCCGCGACATCGCCGACTGTTTCAACTATTGCATACAAAATTCCGAGCGCATGATCGGCAAGCCCTATAACGCTGGACTCGACAAGGCGAATCTTTCCAAAGCCGAACTCGCGGAAAAAGTGAAAGAGTATGTGCCAAACTTTTTCATCCATTACGCCGAAGTGGGCAGTGATCCCGACAAGCGCAACTACGTTGTCTCTAATCAACGCTTACGCGAAGCGGGCTTTGAAGCTAGGCGCACACTCGACGACGGCATCAAAGAATTGATCAAGGGCTATCGGATGTTGGGACGCGGGCAATTTAAAAATGTCTAAAGCGAATAAATTCGCGGCAACCGCTACGCGAAGCGAAATCCATCCTTCGACGAGCTCAGGACAGGCTCTACGCGGATTTGAAACCTGCGTAGGCAGGTTTTGCCTTGTGTTGGTGCAGATTCATCTGCCGCCGCCAAACTGAAATGCACCCTGATGTGTCGGTGGCAATTCTGGCGGGCGGGTTAGGCACGCGCTTGCGTTCGGTCGTGGCGGATCGCCCGAAGGTGTTGGCGTTGATTCACGGGCGACCTTTTTTGTCCTATCTCCTAGATCGCCTGTGTGATTTTCATCCCGCCGAGATCGTGCTGTGCGCGGGCTACTTGGGCGAGCAACTGCGTGAGACGTTTGGCGATTCACATCACGGTGCGCGTTTAATTTATTCACAAGAGCCTGCGCCGCTTGGCACGGCGGGCGCATTGCGTTTTGCATTGCCGTTGTTTAAGTTTGAGAATGTGTTGGCGTTGAACGGCGACACCTTCTGCGATGTGGACCTCAACGCAATGTATGACTGGCACAACGCCCATCAGGCAAACGCCACTATCTCTCTGGTTCATCTACCCGATACGTCGCGTTACGGATGTGTGATGACCGATGAAGAAAATCGCGTCACGCGCTTTGAAGAGAAGAAAGAAAAAAGTGGCGCGGGTTGGATCAACGGCGGCGTGTATTTACTCAGGCGGGGATTTATCGAATCGATCCCAACAGGGCAAGCAGTCTCCATTGAACGCGAGACATTTCCAAATTGGATCGGGCGCGGGTTGTATGGTTGGCACAGCGCGGGACGCTTCATTGACATCGGCACGCCCGAATCCTACTCAAGCGCGGAAAGTTTTTTTGCAGGATGAAACCAATAGAACGGATCGAATCACACTTGCGCCAAAGCGCAGATGTTAAACTCCAACTGATTCAAACGGGGATGCCGTCAATTCTCGCGGCGGCCGAGATCATCGCCCACAGCTTTCGCGGCGGTGGCAAACTCTTATTGTGCGGCAACGGCGGCAGCGCGGCAGATTGCCAACACTTCGCCGCCGAGTTCGTGGGACGTTTGACAAAAGATTTTCAACGACCTGCCCTGCCCGCGCTTGCCCTCACCACCGATACATCGTTCATCACTGCACACGCCAACGACGTTTCGTTTGATGAAATTTTCGAGCGACAGGTTCAAGCGTTGGGCAAAAGCGGCGATGTGCTAATCGGCATCACCACCAGCGGCAATTCGCAGAATGTTTTGCGCGCCATCGCCGCCGCAAAAAAGTTGAAGATGAAAACCATCGCCCTCACCAGCAGCGGCGGCGTCATCGTCGATCAAGTGGATGTCGCCATCACCGTTCCCAGCGCGAACACGCAATATATCCAAGAGTGTCACCTTGCTATCGAACATCTCCTTTGCGAGTTAGTAGAGCGTGACGCGGGACTCTCGCATACCCCGTGATGAATTTCCCTGTCAAGAATTTTGCTGCTTATATTGTCATCCCCGTTATCATCGGGTTAGCCTTCATCTCAAAAGTCTTTCTCATAGATGGATGCTATGCTTACGATGCAAATGACGAAGTCGCTCACACCTTCACCGAAATACCATTAGTCTGGAGAATGATCCGAGAAGGGTATATGCCTTTCATCAATCTCTCCAATAATTTTGGCACTCCACTCATTGGCGATCCGGTGATCAATCCTTTTGCATTGCAGGCGATCACATACCTGATCTTGCCCGGATATCTGGCGGCAACGATCAATCGCTTTCTGTTTATCGCCGGTACCGCCTCACTTCTCACTTATTTTTATCGTCGCCACTTCAACTTCTCGCGGCTAATTTCCAGCATCTGTGCAACTCTCGTAGCGGTATCACCCAATTTCAATTACTTCACCATTCATCACCCTCATCAAGGCAGCATATTTTTTTTTGCGCTGGTTCTAATCGCGCAACATTCCGCAAAAACGAAAGGCGCCTTCCGAATATGGGCGGTAGGGTTGTCGCTCTTCGTCCTTGCGCTAAGCGTTGGCATAAACGCGCTCTTACTGGCGATTCCGTTTCTTGTCGTTCATCAATTCTTTGAGTCCAACTTAAAACTTGATCGTCGCTTTATGATTTTCGTCATGTTGCTGGGGAGCGTTGTTGTGCTAATTGCCCCGCATCTGTTTTATTTTTTCAGTATCACGCCGCTAACATCGCGTATTTCTTTTGATTATTCAAATTTATTACCCTACACACCACAGCGTCTGGTAACAGACATTGTGTTTTTTGTTATTCAACCCGGGCTGATGCACGTCAGTTCGGCAATGTATTACTCTTTACCGCTACTGCTCATGATCTTGCTTGGGATGTTTGTAGCAAGACATGAAAAGTCGAATTTCTTCAAAATCGGACTTTTAGGCGTGACGCCTTTGGCAATTGTGATCACGTTGCTCATCTGGGGCGATCTACGCTCGTCTATCCCCGTGTTGAAATCTCTTGATCTGGTCAGGGTATTGTGGTTTGCCAACGTTTTCCTTATGGCCGGAGTTGGCTTTGCAATTAAAACAGCAATAGAAAATCCTAGTCGCCTCATCAGATTGGTTCTTACGATGAGCTTTCTCTTCGGGCTTTACGCGTTTGCTCTGCACCTCTTGTCGTATCATCCGCAAATAGCTCTTGGAGCCCTAACCACCAGAGTGTTTGTTGCAGCAGGCGCGATCATTGCCTTAATTGCCTTTTTCATTCTGAAACGAGACCCGGCTGTCTATGGACTAACTGCCATTGTCGCCACTCTTGTCTTATCATTCTTGCCCGTGTTAGATGTATACACAGATCTATTTGACACTGTGGAATCTATCGCTAGAAAAGAAGAAGCGAAATGTTATAATTTCTTTTTTCATCCATCATCAGGCGCAGATTTTCAGCCTGATTCTTTTTTAAATATGATGGAACCCTATTCGCGGGTAGCCATTCAACAAGAACCGGTGCCGCTAGGGTCTTTTCAACGTGTGGCAGATGTCAACATCTTCGGAAGTTCCGGACGCTCGATTATATTGCACGGACCATTCCGAGACTATTTGGCTAGTCACAACTTGATCCGTTTAGGTTGGAATAATCTTACATATTACTTTATATCATCTGATGAGAATCAGCTGCGGCGATTGGGCATTAGATACGCTATTACCGCGACGCCCGAAATTTTTCAGGACGCGGGATGGAAGTTTCTTGCGAAATCCGAGTCTCAGTCTCAGATTGTGTATCTCTATGAAATACCGGGCGATGTAAGTATTGCCTATAGGCTGGGGGAGACTCAGATCCAGTCCATATATAATATGCACTATGCAGGGAACAATATAAAGGTAGACCTTGAGCCTTTAGCGATCAAACAAGAGTCCGAATTGGTGCTGACATTCATCCGCTGGCCGGGCTGGCAAGCCACGGTAGACGGTGCGCCTGTGTCATTAGAGCAATCTAAAGATTATTTATTGCACATCAAAATAAAACCCGGCGACAGAATCGTTTCATTTACTTTTGAACCTGTGTCAGTGCCACAGATGTTACTCTCTACGGTCACCTCACTTGCCATTCTAATTTCCGTAATTATTTTTTCGGGATCTAATAGTCGTATGTCGTCTGCATTAACTTTAGCGCGCAAAACCAAATTATGATCATCAGTCGAACTCCCTTCCGCATTTCATTTTTTGGCGGCGGCACCGATTACCCGTCGTGGTATCGCGCGCATGGCGGCGCAGTGTTGGCGACGAGTATTGACAAGTATTGCTACCTCACCTGCCGCTACCTGCCGCCTTTCTTTGAGCATCGTTTCCGCATCGTCTATTCCAAAATCGAGAGATGCGAAACGTTAGATGAAATCATTCACCCGGCCGTGCGCGAAGTGTTGCGCTATTTAAAAACTGATCGCGGAATAGAAATCCATCATGATGGCGACCTGCCGGCGCGAAGCGGCATGGGTTCGAGTTCGGCGTTCACCGTCGGCTTGCTTCATGCCCTCTACGCCCTCAAAGGCGCGATGCCCGGCAAACATCAACTCGCAATGGAAAGCATTCATCTTGAGCAGGAGATTCTAAAAGAAACTGTTGGTTCACAGGATCAAGTCTCCGCCGCGTACGGCGGCTTCAATCACATCACCTTTTTGCCCAACGGCGAAATTTCTGTCAGACCAATCACCGTCGAGCGTCAACGCTTGTTAGACCTCAATGCCCACCTCATGTTGTTTTACAGCGGCATCAAGCGCACCGCCTCTGATGTCGCCGATAGTTATGTGAACAACTTCGACGATAAAAAACGCCAGATGCATATCTTGAAAGATTTAGTCGAGGAGAGCATTTCCGTCCTGACGAGCGGGCAAGATTTAAAATACTTTGGCGAACTGTTGCACGAAGCGTGGTTAGCCAAACGAAGTTTGAGCGCGAAAGTTTCTAATACGGAAATTGACGGACTCTACGGGGACGCCGTCTCGGCGGGGGCGCTGGGCGGCAAGTTGACCGGCGCGGGCGGCGGCGGCTTTCTGCTTCTCTTTGCGCCGCCGGAAAAACACGAAGCGATTAAAGAAAAGTTGGGTCACTTGCTGCACGTCCCTTTTAAATTTGATTTTGCCGGCAGTCAGATCATCTTTTACGATCCCGAAACCGATTATTCGGCGCAAGACAAAGCCCGCGCAACGCAAACACTGCAAGCCTTCCGCGAGATGAGCTAAGCCTGCTATGCAACGCGAATCTCGAATCTACGTCGCCGGCGGCGAGACGCTCATCGGCTCGGCACTACTGCGCGAACTGGAACGGCACGGTTATCAAAACGTCGTCGGCAGAGAGGAACCTGATCTCACCGACGGCAAACAAGTGGAGTCGTTTTTCGCCGCCATCAAACCCGACACCGTTTTTTTGGCGGCGGGCAAGTCGGGCGGCATCGGGGCGAATCAAAAATATCCCGCCGAGTTGATGCGCGATAATTTATTAATCGAGAGTCACGTCATTCACAGCGCGCAACAGCACCACGTTAAAAAACTGCTGTATCTCGCCAGTTCGTGCAGTTACCCCAAGCACGCGCCACAACCGATGCAGATCGAGTCGTTGCTGAGCGGCAAACTTGAGCCGACGAATGAAGCCTACGCCATTGCCAAGATCGCCGGGCTGGGGTTGTGTCAAGCCTATCGGCAGCAATACGGAGTCAATTTTGTCGGCGGCATCCCGGCGAATGCTTTTGGCGTGGGCGATGATTTCAGTTTAGAAGATTCGCACGTCATCGCCGCGTTGATCCGCAAGATGCACGAGGCGAAGATCAACCGCGCGCCTCACGTTGAGATTTGGGGAACGGGCGTTGCGCGGCGCGAATTTATTTTTGCCGACGATCTGGCCGACGCCTGCCTCTTCGTGATGAACCATTACGACTCGGCGCAACCGATCAACCTCGGCGGCGGCGATGACGTTTCTATCGCTCAATTGGCGATGATGATCAAAGAAGTGGTGGGCTATTCGGGTGAATTAAAATTCGACGCGAGCAAACCCGATGGGATGCCATTGAAGTCGCTTGATTCAAGCCTGTTACTTTCGATGGGATGGAAAGCAAGGACGCCGTTCAAAGATGCTTTGCAGAAAACGTATACGTGGTTTTTAGAATCTGGAAGTTAGAGGTTGGAGATTGGAAGTTAGAAGTTAGAAGTTGGATGTTGGGATTTTGGGATTTTGGGATTTGGATGTTTGAAGTTTGTAGTTTGTAGTTTCTCAAGGAGTCTTTTTATGCACGAAGAAAAATTTTATCGTTCTCTTTATCGCATCCGGCGAGTCGAAGAGGAAGTAGCGCGGGTGTATCCCAGCGACAAGATCAAGAGTCCGGTGCATCTTTCGATTGGGCAAGAGTCGGTGGCAGTGGGCGTGTGTGAGTCGCTACGCCCCGACGATATAGTGTTCATCACCTATCGCAGCCACGCCGGATACTTGGCGAAGGGCGGCAACCTCAAAGCGATGATCGCCGAGATGTATGGCAAGGTCACGGGTTCCGCCAAAGGCAAGGGCGGCTCGATGCACTTGGTGGATGTGAGGCATGGCGTGATGGGCGCTTCCGCCGTCGTCGGCACCACGATTGCAAATGCCATCGGGTATGCGTACGCGCTGAAGTATCAACGCAAAGATTCCATCGTGATCAGTTTCTTCGGCGACGGCGGATCGGATGAAGGAGTCTTCCACGAGAGTCTTAACTTCGCCGCGCTCAAAGGGCTGCCGATCATTTTTGTCTGCGAAAATAACGGCTACGCCATTCACACTTCACAAAAGAAACGACAGAAACAAACGGATATTTGCGGACACGCGCGCGCACACGGTATACCTGCCGAGCGCATTGACGACGCCGACGTGTTTACGATTTACGACAAGGTGAGCGCGGCGACGAAAGCCCTGCGCGAAGGGAAACCGGGTCCATTCTTCTTCGAATGTTTAACCTATCGCTGGAAAGAACATGTTGGACCGGCGGATGATTATCATCTAGGGTATCGGACGAAAGATGAAGCAAAGTGGTGGATGGAAAATGATCAGGTGAAGAAAGTGGGAGCGATGTTGAAGAGCGAAGACCGCATCCGCATCGAGAACGAAGTGGAAGCCGAAATTAAAGAAGCGTTCGAGTTCGCCGAGTCAAGCCCCTTCCCCGAAGCGGCTGAACTATACGCCGACGTATTTAAGGAGTGAGGCATGGAAAGAATTATTTCTTACGTTGACGCGGTGCGCGAAGCGACCGACCAAGAAATGGCGCGCGATGCGTCGGTGATCGTTTTTGGTTTAGATGTAGATGATCCAAAAGCAATTCAAGGAACGACGCGCGGCTTGCTAGAAAAATACGGCGCGGAGCGAATCTTCGGCACGCCCCTCTCGGAAGACGCCATGACCGGCGCGGCGATTGGCATGGCGCTGGCCGGCTTGCGCCCGATCCACGTTCACATCCGCATGGACTTCACCATGTTGGCGATGAATCAACTGGTCAACATCGCCGCCAAGAGTCATTATATGTATGGCGGGCAAGTGCATGTGCCGCTGGTGGTGCGGGCGATGATCGGCAAGAGTTGGGGGCAAGGCGCGCAGCACTCGCAATCGTTGTATTCTTTTTTCATGCACGTCCCCGGACTCAAAGTCGTTGCGCCAACGACTCCGTACGACGCCAAGGGTTGTCTGGTCGCCGCGATCCGCGACAACAATCCGGTGATCTATGTTGAGCATCGCATTTTGCATTTTCAAAAAGGTCACGCTCCCGAATCGCTTTACACCGTCGCGCCGGGCAAAGCGCGCATCGCCACGCACGGCAAAGATGTCACCCTCGTCGGCGTCTCGTATATGCAGCTAGAATGTTTGCGCGCGCAACGCTATTTGGAATCCGTTGGCGTAAGCGCCGAAGTGATCGATCCGATCTGGTTGAGTCCATTGGATGCAGATACCATCGCCGACTCGGCGAAGAAGACCGGTCACTTGTTGGTTGTTGATAACGATTGGACGATGTGCGGCGCGAGCGCGGAGATCGTCTCGCAGGTGATCGAAAAAACACAAGGGGATGCCGCCATCCGCGTTAAGCGCATGGGCTTCGCCCCTACCTCCTGCCCTCCGACTCCCGTTCTCGAAAATCTTTTTTACCCCAACGGGCGCACGATTGCCGCCGCCGCTTACGATTTAGTTAAAGGCAAAGCCATGAACTGGCTGCCCGACGAGCGCGCCGATTTGAAAGAGATCGAATTTCGAGGACCGTTTTAGATGATGGATTTAAATTGGCCTTTGATGAGTAATAACATCACCCGCGCCGATCTCGACGCGGTGATTCAATTTTTGCAGAGCGAGCCGATCCTGACTCAATCGTCACAAGTGCGCGAGTTCGAACGCGAGTGGTCAGAATGGCTGGGAGTTAAATACAGCGTGTTCGTCAACAGCGGCGCCTCGGCAAACTTGATCACAATGGCATTGTTGAAAGAAGTGTATGGCGAGGGCGAAGTGATCACGCCCACGCTGACGTGGGTCTCCGACATTGCTTCCGTGATTCAAAACAACCTCACACCCGTGTTCGTAGACATCAACCCGCGCACATTAGGCATGGACACCGAAGAAATCCTGCGGAAGATCACACCGCGCACGCGCGCCGTGTTCATCACCCACATCTTGGGCTACAACGCCCTCACCCAAAAACTTTTGGATGATCTTCGCGAGCGAAACATTCCGCTGATCGAAGACGTTTGCGAATCACACGGCGCAACGTTCAAAGGCGGCAAGTTAGGCACATATGGGTTGATGTCGAACTTCTCTTTCTATTACGCCCACCATCTAAGCACGATTGAAGGCGGGATGATCTGCACGAATGATTCGCGTCTCTATGAAACTGCGCGGATGTTTCGCTCGCACGGCATGGTGCGCGAATCCACTTCGGACGAGATCAAAGAGGGATACCGCCAACGCCATCCCGACCTGAACCCCGATTTCATCTTTGCCTTCGCCGCTTACAATATGCGAAGCACGGAGATCAATGCCGTGTTGGGGCGAAGCCAATTGAAACGCTTGGACGCCAACAACATCACGCGGCGCGAGAACCTTGATCTGTTTTTGAAAAACCTTGATTCGCAAAAATACTTCACCGACTTTGAAACTGAAGGCAGCAGCAATTATGCCTTCACGTTAATCATGAGACACCCCGACGTTGCCCAGCGCGATAAAATTGAACATACGCTTCGCGCCTGCCGCGTGGAGTTTCGACGCGGCACGTCGGGTGGCGGCAACCAACTGCGCCAGCCGTATCTCCGCAAGATCATCGGCGACGAATACAAGAATTACCCGAAGATAGATCACGTTCACTTCTTCGGTTGGTATATCGGCAACTATCCGGAATTAGAAAAAGAAAAAATTTTGGCGTTGTGCCAAATTTTGAATCAACTGTAAAGCAAGTTGGCAACTTGCTCAACTGTAAGCAAGTTGCCAACTTGCTCAACTGTAAGCAAGTTGCCAACTTGCTCAACTAAAACTATGTCAACAAAAACTTCTTTAGACATCCTCTTCGTCAACCCGGGCAACCGCGCCCAAATTTATCAATCGCTCGCCAGCGCCATGAGCGCGATTGAGCCGCCGGTGTGGGCCGGCTTGATGGCGACCTTCGCCCGCCAAAAAGGATTCTCAGTGGCGATCCTCGACGCCAGCGCGGAAGAGTTGACACATGACCAAGCCGCGCAGCGCGTGATTGATATGAAACCAACTCTCTGCGTGATCGTCGTTTACGGGCAGCAACCTTCTGCCTCCACCCAAGTCATGCCGGGCGCGAGCGCGATCTGCACCGCGATCAAACAACTCACGCCAAATATGAAAGTGCTGATGGTCGGCGGTCACGTCGCTTCATTACCTGAGAGAACCTTGCGCGATGAAGTTTGCGATTTCGTGGCCGGCGGCGAGGGATTACACACCATTGTTGATTTAGCGAACGCCCTTAAAGCAAATGATTCGGATTGGAGCAAGGTGCGCGATCTGTGGTGGCGAGACGGCGACACGTTGAGAGTCGGCAGCCCCGCCGCGCTTGTGCAAAATCTTGATGAAGAAATGCCGGGCATCGCTTGGGATTTACTTCCGATGGAAAAATATCGGGCGCACAATTGGCACTGCTTCGGCGATCTCAACCGCCAACCTTATGTCGCGCTTTACACCACATTGGGTTGTCCGTTTCATTGTTCGTTTTGTTGTATTCAAGCGCCATTCAAAAGTGGCGAGAACGTGATTGGATTGAAGTCTACGGTCAACAGTTACCGCTTTTGGAGTCCGAAGCGAGTCATCGAAGAGATCGATCTTCTGGTCAACAAATACGGCGTGCGAAACATTAAGATCGCCGATGAGATGTTCGTGCTGAACAATCGCCACATCAGCGGAATCTGTGACGGCATCGTTGAGCGCGGCTACGATTTAAATATGTGGGCGTATACCCGCGTGGACACGGTGAAGGACGGCATGATCGAAAAATTAAAAAAAGCCGGAGTGAACTGGCTGGCGTTTGGCATTGAAGCCGCCAGTGCGCGCGTGCGCGACGACGTGCAAAAAGGTTTTGACATGGAAGATGTGGCAGACGTGATCGAGAAAGTGCAAGGCGAGGACATCAACGTCATCGGCAATTACATTTTCGGTTTGCCTGAAGATGATCACGACACCATGAAGGCAACGCTCGATATGGCGTTGACGTTGAATTGCGAGTTCGCCAATTTCTATAGCGCCATGGCATATCCCGGTTCCGCGCTCTACCAAACCGCCATTCAAGAAAATTGGCAGTTGCCGCTGAATTGGTCAGGCTATTCGCAACACGCCGTAGACACACTGCCCTTGCCCACGCGCCATCTTGCCGCCAGCGATGTATTGAAGTTCCGCGATGAAGCCTTTCAAATTTATTTCAACAGCCCCACCTATCTCACTATGGTGCAAAAGAAATTCGGCGCGGAAACGGTGCAACATCTCAAAGAAATGTCGGCGCACAAGCTGGAACGAAAATACGTGAAGGCATGACAGAAAAGTTGCCCGTCGTCTCGGTCATCCTCTCGTTTCGCAACGAAGCCGAAGTCATCCCCGAATTGATTCGCCGCTTGCAAGTCGCGCTGCGTTCTGTGCCGGTGGATTACGAATTGATCTTCGTCAACGATGATTCGTCAGATCGCTCGTTGGAGATTCTCAAAAAGTCCGCGCAAGAGGATCGCGGGATCAAAGTGATCACTATGTCACGGCGATTCGGAGTCTCGGAGTGCGCCTTAGCCGGGATGCAGTATGCCAAAGGTGACGCCGTCGTGTACATGGACGCCGATCTCCAAGACCCACCCGAAGTGATCCCGCAGCTCATCGCCAAGTGGCGTGAAGGCGCGGACGTGGTGCATACCGTCCGCTCCAGACGTGAAGGCGAGTCAACTCTCAAATTAACTTTGACCGACGCCGCGTATCATCTCATCAGCGTTTGGGCAGATGTCCCTCTTACGTCAGAAGCCGGAGATTTCAAATTGCTCTCTCGCCGCGCCGTCGCCGAGTTGTTGCAGCTAAAAGAAAAGACTCCCTACCTGCGTGGGCTAGTTGCTTGGATCGGTTTCAATCAAGTGATCATCTCGTATAAACGCGAAGCCCGCGGCGGCGGCGACACCAAGTTCCCTTTGTTCCGCAACATCTTTCATGATCTCGCCAACTTGCGCGGACCGATTGGCACACTGGTGATCGGGCTGACTTCTTTTTCACTCTTTCCGATCATGATCTTCCTGCTTCTCGGTTTCCTCATTTTTGGGAGTTCGCTGATCGCTTTTTCTGTCCTTTTAGTTTTGGCAATTCTTCAACTGAATCCGGCGTGGTGGCTTTGGCTGATCACCGTCATCAGCGCGTTTTCCGGTTTGCAACTGCTTGGCATCGGAGCGCTCGGAGTTTATTTGGGGCGCGTGTATCAAGACGTGCGCGGCAGACCGCGCCACATCGTGGAAAGTGTCTTTGGGTTTGAGCCACATGAATAGAATCGCCGTATCACATCCCCTAACTTTTTGACTTTTACCCTCCCCTGTGTTAAGATCGCCAACGGTTGAGCCATTATCATTATTTTATTTGCTCACCCCTGGTCTTATTCTCTTTATTCGCTAGCGTCACAAAGTTGTTGAGGGGCGGTTCGATAATCTTTTCATACCCCTTTTGCGAGTGAGGTGAGCGCCTGATCAGGTGTCTCACCTTTTTATTTTTCTGGAGTATTTTATGAGTCTAGAATTTATCTTTCGATTGATTGGCATGGTCACGCTTGGCACAGGCGGTCTCTTTACCGGCGTACAGATCGCCCACTCCGCCGGAACATCGCCTGAGCTGATATGGGTTTGGGCATTGGTCTTCTCACTGGTGGGCGCATTACTTGGCATCGTCGCCACACCTTACGTCACCACGCGCCCGGCGAGTTTTCTACGCAACATGATCAGCCAGTTGCCGGTGCAAGTGTTGATCTCGGCGATGATCGGCTTGATCACCGGCTTGATCGTCGCCGCGCTGCTCTCACTGCCGCTGTCGTTACTGCCCAGCCCCTTCGGACAGATCACACCCTTCGTCGGCGTTGTGATCTTTAGCTGGCTCGGCATTTCGATATTTGTGATCCGCCAAAGCGATATCTATTCATTGATCGCCGGTCGCCTGCCGGCTCTTTACTCCGGTAGCAACGGGTCAACCGCCACGGCGACATCAGCCAACACCATATTGATCGACACCAGCGCCATCATTGACGGGCGCATCGCCGACATCAGCCAAACGGGTTTCGTCTCAGGCACGCTTCTCGTCCCGCGCTTCATCCTCAACGAACTGCAGCACATCGCCGATTCATCGGACGTGCTTCGCCGCAATCGCGGGCGGCGCGGGTTGGATGTGCTGAACAAATTGCAAAAAGATTCCGCCGTACCCGTCCGCATCACCGACATGAATGTCGAAGGCGTGCGCGAAGCGGATGACAAGCTGGTCATCCTCGCCAAACAACTGCATAGTTCCATCCTCACCACCGATTACAATTTAAATAAAGTGGCAGGCATTCAAGGCGTGACGGTTCTCAACATCAACGATCTTGCCAACGCCGTCAAAGCGGCTGTTCTGCCGGGTGAAAGGATGCGCGTCAAAGTGATCCAAGAAGGAAAAGAATCCGGGCAAGGCGTGGCATATCTTGACGATGGCACAATGGTCGTTGTCGAAGAGGGTCGCCGCTTGATGAACCAAACACTGGATGTCGTCGTCACCAAAGTTTTGCAAACCGCCGCAGGGCGAATGATTTTTGCCAAACCAGATTAAAGGATGAATTATGAATTATGAAGGATGAAAAGCGATTCATAATTCATCCTTCATAATTCATCCTTCTATGTTAATTTACAACACCCTCACTCGCACCAAAGAAAATTTTAAACCCATCGCCGAAGGTCGCATTCGTATGTATGTCTGCGGACCCACGGTCTACGATTACTCGCACATCGGTCACGCCAAAACCTACGTTGCCTTCGACACCATCGTGCGCTACTTGCGTTGGCGCGGCAACAACGTGCGCTACGTGCAGAACGTTACCGATGTCGGTCACTTACTGGATACGGGCGAAGATCGAATCCTCAAAGGCGCGGCGCGTGAACGAGTCGAGCCAATGGAGATCGTCGAAAAATATGCCCGCGCCTATTTTGAAGATATGGATGCGCTCGGCGTACAGCGCCCCGATATTTCACCGCGCGCATCGGCGCACGTCCCCGAACAGATCGAGATGATCCAGACTCTGATCAAAAACGAACACGCTTACGAATCGAACGGCTCAGTCTATTTCGACGTTACATCTCACAAAGACTACGGCAAACTTTCGGGGCGCAAGATCGAAGACCTTGAAGAAGGCACGCGCGAAGATGTGCGTGAAGAGAAACGGCATCCACTCGATTTTGCTTTGTGGAAAAAAGCCGCGCCCGAACACATCTTGCGTTGGAACAGTCCGTGGGGCATAGGTTTCCCCGGCTGGCACATCGAATGCTCGGCGATGTCCTCCAAATATCTCGGCGAGACGTTCGACATTCACGGCGGCGGCATTGACAACATCTTCCCTCACAACGAGTGCGAGATCGCCCAGAGTGAAGCCGCCAACGGCAAACCGTTTGCCAACTATTGGCTGCTCACCGGCTCGCTCACCATTGACGGCGTGAAGATGAGCAAGAGCCTCGGCAACTTCGTCACCATCAAAGACGTTCTCAAAAAATTTCGTCCGCAGGCGATTCGATTCTTTATCTTGAGCGGTCACTATCGCAGTCCGGTTGATTTTTCGGATGGGGCGCTCGAAGCGGCGAGCAAAGGATGGGAGCGGTTGACCGCGCCCGCGCTCGCCGTGAAGCAAAAACTTAATTCACCCCTCAACGCGGGCGAAGCCGACTCCGGCATCGTGAAAGCCATCCGCGACGCCCGAATCAATTTCATCAGCGCAATGGATGATGACTTCAATACAGCCACCGCGCTGGCGACTCTCTTTGATTTCAACAAAGTGATTAACACGCTGCTCAACAGCGGCGAGACAATCACGCGCGGCACGCTCGAAACGATTGACGCTTTCTACAGCGAAACCGGCGCGGGCGTGTTGGGCGTGATCGCCGATCAAGTTTCGTCGTCGGTCAATGCCGAGCGTGAAGCCGGGTTGATTCAACTTCTGATCGAACAACGCGCCGCCGCCCGCGCCCGCAAAGATTTCGCCGCGTCCGATTCGATCCGCAATCGTTTAGCCGAACTGGGCGTCACACTGGAAGATGGCAAAGAGGGAACGACGTGGAAGACGCAGTAATCAGTAATCAGTGAACAGTTACTGATCAC
>Ga0163199_1000233_pt1 | contig 35757 bp, 43 predicted proteins | sample PL_2010_150m_FD_113537 | JGI IMG/M metagenome (GOLD analysis project Ga0163199, IMG submission 113537) | Freshwater microbial communities from Powell Lake, British Columbia, Canada to study Microbial Dark Matter (Phase II) - PL_2010_150m | ecosystem: Environmental > Aquatic > Freshwater > Lake ...
ATGCTATAGCATAGTGCTTGTAAATGGGAGAAAAACAATTAGAAATTTAAACAATGAATTACATCGACGCCGCGAGAAAAGGCAAAAACAAAATCTTGGCGCTGGGAAGCCATCCGGCAATCGTCCAGTCGATTTTGGATTTCGATTTTATGTGCGGAAAATCTTCTTCTTCGGTTATCGGCCTGGTTACGGGCAACCGGAAAATGGAGAAATACTTTTTCGGCAGAAGCGAAGTTCTCATCCCCTGCTGGCCGAATATCGGGGTAGTGCCTGCTGAAATAAAAAGGCGCGTCAACTGGATGCTTAACCTCCAGTCGGGACGGCGCGCGTTTGAATCCACCGTCGGATTCTTTGAAGCCATTCCGCAGGCGCTTGGCGGGCACGTATTCGCCGAAAACGTACCCGAAAGGCACGCAACCGAGCTTATCCACCGCTTCGGCTCGAAATACCTCATTGCCGGGCCTTCAGGGGTCGGGCTTCTCGTTTCCGGCTCAATGAAGCTCGGCGCCATCGGCGGAGTGGACCTTCGGCAAATCGCCGCCAGCAAGCTTTCAACTCCCGGTTCCATAGCTGTCGTCTCCACTTCGGGCGGAATGACAAATGAACTTATCCGCGCCGTCGCCGATGCCGGCAAGCGCGTTTCTTTCGGCGTGGCAATAGGCGGAGACCGTTTTCCTGTGGCTTCTCTTACAGATATCCTTGCACTTGCCGAATCCGACAAGGATACAAAAGCTCTTGTGTATTTCGGCGAACTTGGTGGAGTTGATGAATATGAAATAGTGGAAATGATCAAATCCAAAAAGTTTACCAAGCCGATTGTCGCTTATATCGCCGGCGTAATTGACGAAGCATTTGACGAGCACGTGCAATTCGGACACGCAAAAGCACTAGTTGCCCAAAAGAATGAAAGCGCACGCGCAAAACGGGAAGCGCTCCGGACAGTTGGCGTAATCGCAGCTGAAACGTTCCCGGAGTTTTTGAAAGAGCTCCAAAAATTGCCCGAAAGAAGTTTTAATGATAAAAATATTGATATGGACAAGCTTATGAACAGAACAAAAAGCATTCTCTCAACGCGAGAAATAGCCGCTGAAAAATCTCCGGTTTTCGTGAAGGGCAAAAAACTTTTGGCTAAAGGCGACAGCGTATTCGTGAAAGCGATACTTGAAGCGCTTATCGGCAAACAGATTAAGTCAAAAACCACCGTTGCTTTCGCCGAATCCGTTTTCACTCTTCTAATAGACCATGGCGGAGAGGTTTCGGGCGCGGTCAACACGATGATAACGGCGCGCGCCGGGAAAGATTTGGTTTCGTCGCTCGCCTCCGGACTTCTGACAATCGGCCCGCGCTTCGGCGGAGCGGTCAACGCCGCCGCCAAAGTTTGGCTGGATGGCGTTGCAAAAAAAATGAATCCAGCCGAAATGGTAGAAGCAAAAACCAAAGCCGGAGAACTCGTGCTCGGCATCGGGCATTTGAAATACCGCGTCGGACTCCCCGACCCCCGCGTGGAAGCGCTTTCCGCTTTCGCCGGACTTTTGAAAAAGCATCCTTACTACGATTTCGCCCGTGAAGTGGAAAAAGTAACGACTGCCAAAAACGGCAAACTGATTTTGAATATAGACGGCACGATTGCGGCGCTCTTTCTTGACGTATTGAGCGAATGCGAAGGATTCTCAAAAAACGAACTCCGCGAATTCATTGACGCCGAACTTTTCAACGCGTTCTTTGTAATTCCACGCAGTGTCGGCTTCATCGCGCACTTTATTGAGCAGAAAAGAAACGACGAAGGTCTTTTCCGTCTACCGGAAGAACTGCTTTTTGTGAGGAAGAAAAAGTATATCTGCAAAATCATCAGCCAAATCAGCGATCGATAATTTGAAAGAAAAATGCGATTATACCCACAATTCCAAGTACAATTGTCCAAGCAACTCCAACTTTCCATTTAATGCGCGACACTCCATACAAGAGTAAAATATCTACTAAACTGAAACTTCCACGCCAGATTTTAGGGATTTCAGCCCAATAAAAATAGATAACAAAAGCATTAACCAAAGTAAAAAGAAGCACTGCTAAGCCTAAGGATAAGTTTTTATAAATTTTTAGTTTTGCGTTTGTCGCTTTTTCCCGCTCGCTTTGTGCCGCATTTAATCTTTCGCCTTTCTGTTTCTCTGATTCTAAAAGAATATTTTTTTCTTTCGTTTTATTCAGCTCTGCTATGGTCTTTTCTTCTACGACTTTTTCAATAATTTCGTTGACCTTAATATCATCGCCTTGATTTTTCAAAATGCCTTCTCGGAAGGCTTGATCTGCTATAATTCCGAAAGCAATCTCTGGTGGAAAATCTTTGAAGGCAGAAATTTTCGCAATTATTTTTTGTGCAAGATCAGTCGGGAGAACGCCTTGAGTATATTTAATTTGAGGTTTAGAAAATAGTTCAATAAATGTGGCATCGTAATCCTCCGTTCTCTTAATGAATGGCCTTAACACTTGCAAAAGCTGATGTGGCAAAAGAGCGAACGGTGACTCGCCCAATTCCCGCGTTTTTATGTCGTAAATAATCAATTGCGAGTCAATGGTCAAAAAATAGTACTGCTGATGCGAACCTGTCTTCACTGCCTCTTCTCGATTATGTCTCACCATTAGTCGATGATAGGAATCATGCTCAGCAATCTCATCTTTTTTGTGAGCCAATATTGATTCGTTTAATAGCGTTTTCTCCGCATCTAAAACTTTGCTGGAGAAATTCGGCGTGTCTTCCACGGGAATACTTTTTTGCTTGAGTAACTCTGCGATATGAGTAAATTTTTCAATAAAATCTTCTTTGGAAATTCCGGTTTTATGGAATGCTCGCCAATATGCGGTTATAAAATTTTCTTCATCCGATATATCGGCCCCAATTTCTGCAAGTTCCCTTTTGACAAAAGGACTAACAAGAAGATACTCCCTTTGTGCAATAATTGACGCACTCATCTCTTCTACGGTCTTTCTTGAAACTGCAAATGTTATACCGAATTCTTTTGCTGTGTCCAGGACTTTTTCAATTGCGGCCGTATTTCTCTCATTATGTAATTCGAACAAAGAATATAGTACATTTGTATCAAGGTATATTTTGTAATTGCGAAAGTTTTCCTTTAGTAATTTGCTTGTTTCGGGATCGATTTGAATAATATTGTATACAAAGGTTCCATCCAGTAAACTTGCAAAATATATCTTCTTTCCATTGTCGGCTTCGCGCAGGAAAAGCGGAAATTCTACACTTCTAACCTTGGTCAGTCTAGCATTACGAGCGGGAAGGATTTGATTTAATCGATCGTCTACATATTTTTTAATGAAAACATCTAACTCTTTGTCGGCTGAATATATTAGCGCAGCACATTCTGCGCCGCTTTTAAGAAAAATTTTACTTAGATATAACTGCAAATCGGCGACAAGAATTTTTTTGTCCTCTTCTATTAAATCTGGATAGCGAACCGAGATAAGAGAAAGCCATTCTTGGAAAAGAGCTGTCTCGAAATCTTTAAGCTCAGAATTTTTCTTTCTAATGGCATCTGCTCGTCTTGCTTCGAGTGAAAATTGCTGGTTATTATTAAACCCAATTACTTTGCCTGTCTCTACTAATTTATTGGTGGCCTCTCGTATCTCGTCCCTTGAAAACTTCAAAAGGAAAATTTCCTTCATTCCACTCTCGATTTCTTTACAGGATTCTTTATTGCCTTTTTCCAGCAGAACTTGTTCAACGAAAAATTCTATCGCTGTTTTTGCGAGATCCGTTTCATTGCCAACAACGATATGTGCTAAGCGTCGCAGCAAATGATGCTTCAGTTCGTGCCCTTTCTGCTGATTATCTGACATTGGTAATATTGTGGTCAGTTTAACCATATCAAGCAGTTTTGAAAAGACCGACAATAAATACAACTTCTCGTTACCAAAAAGAATATGCGCTAGAAATAAATCAACTGATATACAAGTAATAAGCAAAAAGACAATTTTTTAACACTTACTAAACCACCGTCGCACCGTCCCGACGGACTTCCAAAACTCCGCGCCCGAGATGGCCAGCTAATCCATTAATGATATAATCGAGAAATGAAATTCTTAGGAAGAAAAGATATTCCAGCGGCTGATTCGTTAAACCAAGAGTATCCGGAAGAAAGACTTGCGGCACTTCGCGAGGAGGTATCCAGTTATGCCGGTGTCCGAGAAGCGGTTTTCAAACAAATGCTCGAGAGAAATGAACCGAAATACAAATGGTTCATTATGGGTATCCGGTTTTTTAAACTGTTGTCCGGGTCATCACCCAGGGGCCAGTTTCTCGAGAATTATTATGTTGCAATGCGGTATATCGACGACATTGCCGATGGAGATACTCCACTTCCTTCCGGATATAATGATGCCGAAGATTATATTTCAAAAAAGCTCGAGCATCTTGAATCCGGAACGTCACCGGCAGATGATTGCGAAAACTTACTGGCGTTGTCCTTCAAACTGGCGAAAGAATTCGATGTTGATTTTAGCCAAGAAACAGATGATATTTTACGGTCATTGCAATTTGACGCTCGCCGCCGGGGGAAATATCAAGTCTTTTCCGAGCAGGAATTAAAGGACCATTTTTTTATGTTGGATATACGAGGCACAGTAAGGGGCGACCTGAAAATTTTTAATGAAAATCCGGGACATTACGAGGTTCTTCAGCCGCTTGGTGAAGCTGACCGTATCTATTACAACCTCAGCGATTTTAAAGAAGACATATCTGCGGGATTTATCAATATTCCGGCTGAAGATTGCGCGAGGCTGGGAATTACCGCGGATATCCTAAAATCAGGAGAATACACCGACCATCAAGGACTACGGACATGGCTTAAGGAACAAGCCAAAAAAGGCCTCGCTTTGATAGAAGAATACCACACAAGAAGAAAAGGAGTTCGCTTTCAGCCCGTCACCCAAATGGCATTGAAGTTGGCATTTGAAATGGGGGCTAAGAATTTCATGACGAGCGTTGCAAGGGGAGATTTTGCAAAGATTTTCGAAAGATAAAATAAGACTATCTCATAGTTACAGCACCACAGTTGCGCCGTCGCGGCGGACTTCCAAAACTCCTCCGTCAGTTAAAATCCAATCCTGTCAGCACGTAGAGTTAGCTTAGCGAAGTTTAGCAAAGAATAATTGACTAAATTATGAAAAACTGTTTAGTTTACATTAGCTGTTTACAACTGAAAACTAGCTAGTAATTAATTCACTAAAGGAGATGGCATATGGGCCTCTTTGTCTGCATCGAGGGTGTTGATTGTGTTGGGAAAACGACGGTTTCCGAGTCTTTGGCTCGTCGAATCGGCGCCGTCTACTACAAAAGCCCGGGTGGCGTATATGCCAAGGAGCGGAAAGTCGTAGACGAATCTGTTGATCCTTTGCGGCGATATTTCTTTTACCGGGCAGCTGTTCAATATGATTCTGGCATTATTGCAGGACTTCTCAGATTCTCGCACGTTGTTTGTGACAGGTATATCTATTCTACTTTTGCGGTCCACGCTGCAATGGACGAAAAGATTCAGTCCTTGTTTGAGACCACCGGCATTATGATGCCGGATTACGTTTTTCTCTTGACTGCCGATGAGGCAATCCTCAGAAAGCGTATGGCAGAGCGTCCAAACATCACCGCGCTAGAAAGTAACTTTATGCTTCATAAAAGGGCGGATGAACTTTTTAAACTCCAAGGACATTCAGTTATTGACACAACGAGCACGACCGTGGACGAGGTGGTAGAAACCATTTTGCTGCGGTTGAGCCAAAAAGGAGCCTTATGATGTTACGCGATCCCAAATGGTACGAGAAGTTTTTCAAACTTGCGCTTTTAAAGCGAGCAGAGAAAGCGCAAGCGGTTGCCTCTGTGCTTCAAGAAATCGCGCAGCCTGGCAACCTGCGGGCCATGTTTGATGAGTTCCTGCATGAGGTGGCTACATCAGTTCACCAAAATACGGACTCATACACCCATGACAACGGTTTCGATAAGATAGTGTTTTTCGAGGATAACGAAACCAAGTTGAAGATGCGGCTCCATGTTTGGCATCCGCTCGTTATTCCCGGCACAAAGCGAGTGCGACAGAACGTCCATAACCACAGATGGGATTTCGCTTCTATCGTCTTGCTCGGGCATGCCGACCAACTCACGTATCGGTTCGCTGAAAAAGACGAAAAGGGAGAGGAATTTTTCTATTACCGCTACTACGCCAGAGGCAGCAAGGAACACTACGAGCTTGAAGAACTCGGGAAAACGAAGTTAGTCTGCCTTGGGAGCGAGCGATTCGAGGCTGGCCAGCTTTATTGCATCAACAATGAGGTACTGCACCGTGTGGATATCGATGATAACCTTGCAGTTGCCACGCTCGTCATCACGCACGAAAACGTCGGCTGGGTCACGAACGATCTGCTTTCCGAGAAAAGCATGGGGTTCGAGAAAGTGCGCCTCCAGTCTCCAGCTATGACCAAGGAGCAGATCGTCTCCAAAGTCACGGCATTGCGCAAACTTCTGAATATCTGACAGGGGGATGTATGGCGAGAATTTATGTGAGCGAAGAGCAATTGAAAAAACTTCAGAAGGACCTTGAAGACGCTACCAACAATCTCAGTTCATTGCGGAAAGAGAAAAATCTTGCCTACACCGCCAGTGGCGATACGTGGCATGATAATCCCTACTTCAACAAGCTGATGCAGGACGAAGAAAATTTGGCGCGGAAGATAATCGAAATTCAACAGACGATCTCCGGAGCCGAAATTTACAATCCGTCACTGCGAAATGTCGAACAGGTCCGACTGGGTTCCATTGTGCGTTTTATTCGTCGTTACCATAAGAATGGCGAGGAAACGATTGAAACCTGGGAAATCGTTGGTTTCGGTGAAACCGATGTATCTCGGAATCACGTGGCTTACAATGCGCCGCTTGGAATGACATTAATCGGGATGAAGCCGGGCGACACCAAGCAGGCGACAACCCCGAAGGGCGCGGTCGAGTACGAAATTATCGATCTGTATCCCGACTGGAATGTGGTTCCAAAAGAATAATTACAAATCTGGTTTTTGAAGACTTAAACAATGGTCGTTCCTCTAGTCTTAGAGGTGCGGCCATTTTTTCTATACAAATTATCTTATCGATAATTAACTATTGGTAAAACTTTTTGATCAACTTAGGAAGATCCTCTTTTGGTTTGTCGCCCTGCGCCAATTTATCAAGCAACTCTTTCGGTGTAAGCCAAAAGTATTCAATGTAATCTTCTTTGTTATAATCGGGCACTATATCAGATTTTATTTCGTATACGTTCATAAAGGCGGAAACGCCATCTTTGTTTGGGTTCAAATGCCCTAACAGAGAGTAGGGTGTTATTTCAACGTTGAGATTTAATTCCTCGGCTAATTCTCGTTTAAATGCTGTTTCATAGCTTTCTCCTGTATCGACATGGCCGCCCATACTCATATCAAGACCCAAAGGAAAAATGCGCTTATTCACTGTCCTGCGCGGAATCCATATTTTCCCTTCCGAATTTATCACAAATGCATTCACGACTCTGAAATTATTCAACCCCTCCGCGTAAATCTCGGAGCGCGGCTTTGAACCAATTACTTTATCGTTTTCATCAACTAAATCTAAAATTTCTTCGGGATTGATTTGCATAGGTTAAGTATAACGATATTCCCGGTATGATATAAGCATTAATTACAATACCACCGTCGCGCCGTCGCGGCGGACTTCCAAAACTCCGCCGTCTATTGGAAATTCTTTTACTTCGTCGGCTATGCGCAAAATTAGAGAGCCGGATTTCAAAGTCGTGACGAGAGGCATATGCTCCGAAAGAATAGTCATCTCTCCCGCCACGGCGGGAACGGTCATTGAATCGGCTTCTCCGTCAAAATAAGTTTCGTCAACTTTAGCTATTATAACTCTCATTTTTTCTTTTTCATTGATGCGGCGATTTTTTTATAGCAATCAACGCAGATGTGAAATTTTTTCGTGTTGTTTTTCCTGTCGGGAGGGCTAAAGAGCAAAGCTCCGAATGCATCAAGTTCTTTTCCACATTTGTCGCACTTTGGTTTAATGGACATTTTTATTCCGCTTTGACGTCGTCTATTCCGCCTTTCATATAGAAGGCGCTTTCGGGCTTGTCGTCGTGCTTGCCATCCAAAATTTCTTTGAAGGCGCGCACTGTTTCCGGAAGCGTCACGTACTTGCCCGGCCTGCCGGTGAAAACTTCTCCGACGGCGAACGGCTGGGAAAGGAAACGCTGGATTTTGCGGGCGCGGTAAACTATCTGCTTGTCATCGTCGGAAAGTTCCTCAATGCCGAGAATGGCGATGATGTCCTGAAGGTCTTTGTAACGCTGGAGCACCTGCTTGGTCCGCATAGCCACCGAGTAATGCTCTTCTCCGACAATTTCAGGTTCGAGCGCCGTTGAGTTTGATTCAAGCGGGTCTATTGCAGGATAAATTCCGAGCGAAGCCAATTGCCTTGAAAGAACGACGGTCGAGTCCAAGTGGGTGAAAGTCGTTGCAGGAGCCGGGTCTGTCAGGTCGTCGGCCGGCACATAAATCGCCTGCACCGATGTGATGGAGCCTTTCTTTGTGGAAGTGATGCGTTCCTGAAGCTGTCCCATTTCTTCCGAAAGAGTCGGCTGATAACCTACGGCCGAAGGCACGCGTCCGAGAAGCGAAGACACCTCGGAACCCGCCTGCACGAAACGGAAAACGTTGTCCATAAAGAAAAGCACGTCTTTGCTCATTTCGTCGCGGAAATATTCCGCCATCGTCAATCCGGAAAGAGCCACGCGGGCACGGGCGCCCGGCACTTCATTCATTTGTCCGAAAACCAAAGCTGTTTTTGAAAGCACGCCCGATTCGGACATTTCCGCATAAAGGTCGTTGCCTTCACGCACGCGTTCTCCCACTCCGGCGAAAACCGAATAGCCGCCGTGTTCGGTGGCGACGTTACGGATAAGCTCCTGAATGAGAACTGTTTTGCCGACGCCGGCGCCTCCGAAAAGTCCGACTTTGCCTCCTTTGATGAAAGGAGCCAGAAGGTCTACTGCTTTTATTCCTGTTTCAAAAACTTCCGCTTTGGTGCGCTGGTCCTTGAACGGCGGAGCTTCGCGGTGAATGGAATTTCTCTGAATATTTTTGTCCAGCGGCTCCTTTCCGTCTATTGTTTCTCCGATGACATTGAATAATCTGCCGAGAACTTTTTCGCCGACGGGAACCGAAACCGGCGAACCAGTGTCGGTTGCTTCAACTCCCCTCGCCAGTCCCGACGTGTCCTGGAGCGCTATGGCACGGACGCGTCCAAGTCCGACGTGCTGGGCGACCTCGAGAACTATTTTCCTGCCTTCAACTTGCGTAATAAGGGCGTTCCTGAGCGCCGGCAGTTTTTCTCCCTCGAAATAAACGTCCACGACCGGTCCGATGATTTGTGTTATTTTTCCTTTTTGCATTTTATTATTTATAATCGTTTTCTTTGCTATTAGCCATATGCCATTCGCCATTAGCCGACTAACTTGCCATCGCTTCCATTCCGCCGGTTATTTCGCTGACCTCGCGGGTGATGGCCGCCTGCCTCGCCTTGTTGAACCCGAGTGTCAAAGCGTGCCTCATTTCCTCCGCTTTGTCGGAAGCCGACTTCATAGCGACCATGCGGGCGCTGTGCTCCGATGCCTGCGATTCAAGAAGCGCGTGATAAACAAATATGCCGGCAAGGCGCGGGAGAACGGCGTTGAGCACCTCTTCTTCGGACGGCTCGATTGTGTAAGTGCTCGGATGTATTCCGTTTTTAACTTCCGAAAAGACGCCACGAGCGGGAATAATGTCATGGACTACTTTTTCCAGTTCCGCGAGCGACAAAGGAAAAATTATTCTCAATATCGGGAGCTGTTCGAAAGTGGAACGGAAATTCTGATAAGCTATTTTGACTTCGTCCACCGCTGCACTCTGGAAACGCAACGCCGCCTCGCTGACTATTTCGTGTATGAGAACGGATGATATCTGGTCCGTGTTTGGATGAAAAGCCTCGACATCGAAACCGCGCACGCTGAAAAAGTCGTTCGCCTTTCGTCCGACCGCGATTATTGAAACCGATTCCTTTGGAATGCCGCTCGAGTTTATATCCGCGAATGTCGCCCGCAAAACGGCAGAGTTCAGCGCGCCGGCAAGGCCTTTATCGCTCGTTATCACTATGTAAAGAACTTTTTTTAGTTCGCGTTTTTGCATCAGCGAATGATTGGCCAGCTCGCGCAAACCGGAAATGCGCGAAAGAATCGCCATAGCCGCGCGCGCATAAGCGCGTCCCGCGATTGCCTTCATCTGCGCCTTTCTCATTTTGGCAGCCGAAACCGCCTCCATTGCTTTGGTAACTTTCTGCGTTTTCTGGACGCTTTTTATTTTGCTTTTTATCAGTTTCAATCCTGCCATGTTTCTAAGTTAAAAGTTGAAAGTTATAAAGTTTAAAGTCATTATTTTTGGTATTTTGCGATTAGCTATTTGCTCTTCGCTATTTGCCATTTGCAAATAAGTCCAGGTGCGACTCGGTAAATTTCTTGAGCTGCGTTTTCAGTTCTGCCTCGGTCTGCGGAGCGATATCCTGCGCGCGCCTGATGCTCTCCATTATTTCCGGCGCATTGGCGTCCAGAAAAGCGAGAAGTTTTTCTTCAAATTCGGGTACTCTTTCGACGGCGACTTTCGCGAGATAGCCGTTGACCGCTGCGAAAATCGAAACTGCCTGCCGCTCGAAAGCCATCGGCTCTCCATTCTTCTGTTTCAAAACGGCCGTCAGCCTTTGTCCTGATTCGATGCTTTTTTTCGTCTCCGGGTCGAGGTCCTGCGAGAATTGCATAAAGGCCTCCAACTCGCGGAACTGCGCCAGCTCGAGTTTTATTTTTCCGGAAACTTTTTTCATCGCTTTGGTCTGCGCAGCCGAACCTACGCGGGAAACCGATATTCCCGGATTGATTGCCGGCCTCATTCCTTTGTTGAAAAGATCCGTCTCCAAGAAAATCTGTCCGTCGGTGATTGAAATAACGTTGGTCGGAATGTATCCCGAAACGTCGCCTTCCTGCGTTTCAATTACCGGCAAAGCCGTCAGCGAACCTCCGCCGTTTTCTTTGGAAAGTTTGGCGGCGCGTTCCAAAAGGCGGGAGTGGAGATAAAAGACGTCGCCCGGATAAGCTTCGCGGCCCGGAGGGCGGCGCAAAAGAAGCGAGAGTTGGCGGTAAGCCACGGCGTGCTTGGAAAGGTCGTCGTAAATAACCAAAGCGTCCTTGCCCTGCTCCATAAAGTATTCCCCTATGGCGGCGCCGGCAAAGGGCGCGAGGTATTGCAATGCCGCCGGAGCCGAAGCGCCCGCATTGACAATAATTGAATATTCAAGACTTCCCCGTTCGCGGAGCGTTTGCACGAGACGCGCGGTTTTTGATTCTTTCTGTCCTATGGCGACGTATATGCAAATCGGCCGCGATTCTTTCGGCTCGCTCTTCTGGTTCAAAATTGTATCAATGGCAATAGTGGTCTTGCCTGTGTAACGGTCGCCGATAATCAGCTCGCGTTGTCCGCGGCCTATCGGTATCATCGAATCAATGGCCTTGATGCCTGTATGAAGCGGGGTGTTGACGCCGTGGCGCGCGATGACGCCGTAAGCTTCACGCTCAATCGGATTTCTCTTTTTTGAAGCAATTGGGCCTTCGCCGTCGAGCGGTTCACCAAGCGGCGACACGACACGTCCGATGAGTGCTTCGCCTACCGGAATGGAAAGAACTTGTCCGGTTGAAAAAACCGGCATGCCCTCGGCCACTCGTCCGACATCGCCGAGAATAATGGCACGGACATTTCCCTCTTCAAGGTTCAGAATGACACCGTAAACATCGCCGTGCGATTCAACCGCGTCTTTGAGCGCTTTGCCGTGCGCCGTTTCAAAACGAATCATTTCCGACATCACAGCTTTCTCCAGCCCCTCGATTTCGGCGACGCCGTCGCTGACGCGCGTAACGATGCCGCCGTTTTCCGGACGGGCCGACGGCGCGAAATTCTCTATCTCTTTTTTGAATTGTTCGATGAATTTTTGCATTTGTAAGTTATTCGCTATTTGCTATCGGCCACGAGCCGTTTATATAACCCCAGAAGCGTTCTCGTCCGCTCGCCTTCGGGAGTTATCTTTTTGTGGAGCTCGGCGCGTTCGTTGGCAAGTGCCAATTTTTTGAACTCGGAAAAAATCTGCGGCAGAAGTTTGACGTGCCCGCGGCGTTCAAGCGTCTGGCGCAGATTTTTAAGATATGTTTTTCCCTCTTTGTCGTTTTTTCCGACCAGCTCGTAAAGGGCTTTTGCGTATTGTGAAGCTATGGTCATTGGTTTTGGTAATTACGCTATTTGCGATTAGCCATTTGCTATTTGCCTTTCTTCATTACCTGCTCCATTCCGAGCACGATGAGTTTGGCGACTTCTTCTTTGCTTTCGACAATGGCCTGAACTTTCAGTTCCTTGGCCTGGTTCTCCGCGTCTTTGAGAAGCGATTCGGCCGCCGTTTCTCCTGCCGCGATAAGTTCTTTTTCTTTGGCCATCCCCCGCTCGCGCCCGTGAGCCAAAAGAACGTCGGCTTCCTTGCCTGCTTTAGCGAGAACGGCAGCGCGGGACGCTTCCGTTTCCTCGAGCTCGCGCTGGGCCAGCTCGGCATTGCGGACTCCCTCGGCTACTTTTTCGCGGCGGCGCTCCAGCATATCCATGACCGGGCGGTAAAGAAAATACCGCAGGGCGAGAAGAAGAATCCCGAAATTTATCGCATTGATGACGAGCAGCCGCCAATCGATGCCGAATACGTCTAAAATCTTTGACATAAAAATTACTGTTTTACTGTTCGACTGCTTCGTTTGTTCGAGTTGTTTTTACTTTGAACATTACAAACTTTAAACTTTTAACTCAGCGCTATGTGAACCTGATTATGAAGCCGATAACGACCGCGAAAATTGCGAGTACGTCGGTGACGGCTATACCGATATACATTGTTGTCTGAATCGTGCTCGCGGCTTCCGGATTGCGTCCGATTGCCTCAAGCGCCTTGGAAACCAAAATACCGAGACCGATGCCGGGGCCGATAACTCCGAGCCCGACTACGATCGCCATGCCCAATATTTTTGCTACTTCAATGTCCATAATTTTACAGCTAATGGCTAATTGCTAATGGCTAATAGCACAATAACATTTTTGCCAATTTTTAATTTTACCGACCTTGTTTTTTTCATGATTATTTGTTTATATGTGCTCTTTGCAATTCGCCATGTGCTATATGCTCTTTGCCGTGATCCCCGTGGGGTTCCGCTATAGCGATTTTGATGAAAGCCAATGTCAGCACCGCGAAAATTCCCGCCTGCAGAACACCGATGAATATTTCGAATGCCATCAGCGGTATCGGCAGAAACAAGGGCACGAACGTGCCGATAACCAAGAGAAGCACTTCTCCCGCGAAAATGGCTCCGAAAAGCCTGAAGGAGAGCGATATCAGGCGGGCGAGATTGCCGATAATTTCTATCAGGCCGATTATGAGACCCATCGCGCCTCCCTTGAAATTAACAAACTTTGAGCCGTATTTCAAGAAACCGAGAGTCAAAATTCCGGAAAATTCTATTGTGAAAAAAGAGATGATTGCCAGCGCCAGGGTGGAGTTAAGGTCGGCGTTAACGGGGTGAAGAAGCGGTATGAATTCGTTGCCGTGGTAAACGCCGATGCTGCCGATGAACGGGATGAAGTCAAAAAGATTTCCCGCCAGAATGAATATGAAAATAGTTGCGATAAGCGGAAAATAGCGTTTGGCGAGCTTGCGCGAGCCGAGTGTTTCCTCCACGAGGCCGAAAAAATACTCGACGAGCATTTCAAGCGCGTTCTGCAATTTCCCCGGCACGAGCGATATTTTTTTCCTGACAACGATGCCGAGAATAATAAGCAAACCTATGACTATCCAGGTCGTGATAAGCGTGTTGGTGACTGGCAGACCGAATATGTTCCCGATTTTCTCGGCCGCCAGATTTATGTGTAATTTGCCTTCCATTTATGTTTGTAATTGCTTAATTTCTCGCTTGCGCTGTTTGCCTAGCGAATTGGCGCTTAAGCGCGGTAATTATAGCATATATTCGAAATTTTGGAAGGCGTTAGCGCAAAACAAAAACGCCAAGTTTTTATGGCGTTTTTGAGAATACGACAATCGGAAATCTGTAAGCCGACAACATTATCGCCTATGCGCTGTTCCGTGAGCCAGATTCCAGAGCCATGCGAAAATATATCCCATAAGATAGCCTATTATTCCCGTGACGATGACAAGCATCAGCGCTGTGCCGAAATCAAACGAATTAATACTGTACTGAAAATTAAGGAAATGCAGATTGAATATCCAATCCATAAATGCCTTGGCCATGCCCGCGTACACCATCAGCGCCCAAATCGCGTGCCAGACGGCAAGCATTCCGCCGAATGCCAACCCTACTTTGTGACTGTTTAATTGATTCATAAATAAGATAATGGTTTTATGTCCGACCTTTAAAATTACTACGTAGCGACAGAGTAAAACTTGCTTATATTATACCATTTGTGGCTTTGTAAAACCTATTGCAAAAAATCGGGGCAATGTGTTAGTTTTCAGGCATCGGGGCGGAAGTATTTTCTGGCCTTGAAGCTATTTGGCAACAGAATAAGAGTGAAGTAATACAATTTTCCCGTATAACTTTTTTGGGGAGTCAGGCCATGAAGAAATCAAGAAAGAAGAAGTGGAAATGGACAAGTCTTGCGATATTCATCTCTGACAACAGCGCGGTTATGTGCGAAGTCCTCAGGGCATGTATGAATGGCTATTTTAAGAACTATCATACTTTGCGCGCCGTTAAGACAGTATTGATAGTCGCCAGCAATCCCAATGCCAGTAGTATCAAAAAGGCATTAGAAATGGGGTTTCCGGAAGAGAATATAGTTGTCATCAATCCGGAAAAATTTGGGTGTCCAGAGGCCTTTGGCAAAAAGATCCTCTGTGAATGCGGGAAGCGCAAGGTGGACATCATCTTATCGCTGAGGTTTAAGCCTATCATACCCACGAACGTCATCGACGCGTACCAGTCCATGATTTTCGGCCTGCATGCCGCCCCGCTCGACGGGAAACGGCCCGGCTTTCGCGGAAAAGGGATGTACGGACTCGCATTGCAACATGCCGTACTTCACTTTTCCAAATCGGTCGCTCGGTTCAAAATGACAGAGGTGTGTATTCACCGAGTTACCGAAAAAGTGGGCTGTGGTGCTGTGGTCGGAAAGAGGCTCGTAGAAATATGGCCTACAGACACTGCCAGAACATTGGCGGCACGTTTGCTTCCCTTCGCGCAAAACTTGGTGGTTGAGATACTCCTCCTTCTTTCCGAATTTGGATACCTGAAGGAGCTTCGACACAGGACTTGGCTCATCCACTCCAAAGAAAAAATGCCGCTCAAAAGGGCAAAAGCGGCCGGGAGAAGGGTTTTCCCGAACGGATAAATATCGCCAAAAAGATTTTATAATAAAGGCGAGATAAACTTTGTAACTTTCAATCGAACATCGGCGGCGAAGGAGGGGTCTATATGAACCTTCTTCGCCGCCATTTTTTTATAAAAATGAGTAATTAAAAACACAAACAAAATCAAGCACCTTGCCCATCACATATCATCCTTAAATACTCCAGTATTTAAGGATGATGTATAGATATCTAGTTGTCGTGATATGATATTATCAACTTTCAAATTACATGACACCTCAAGACCTAAAAGAAAAACTTAAAAACGGCGGCGATATTCTGCTCGTTGATGTCCGCGGAGAAGACGAGTTCAAAAACGGGTTCAAAATACCCGGCTCGGAGAATATTCCGATGGAAAGAACCGTCGTAGAAATTTCCGAGAGAAACATACCGAAAGACAAAAAAATAATTCTTATCTGCAGAACCGGCAACCGCAGCAGTTTCGTAACGGCTGAATTAAAAAATCTCGGCTATGATGCCGAGAACCTGGAGGGTGGCGTCAGCGCATGGACGCAGTAATTTCCAATCTATTTCAGTAGCGCCATTGATACCGCAGCGAGCGCCGCGCCCTCCCCTTTGTTGTCGTCACCTGTTGAACGAGCTTTTGCCTGCGCCAAGTTATTGGTCGTAATGACACCCAAACTTATGGGCACGTTGTAATTCAGCGAAAGATTCATAATGCTTTCCAAAACAGTGGAGGCTATATAGTGATTATGGTCAGTTTGGCCTTTTATGACGCATCCCAGAGTAACAAGTGCGTCATATTTCTTTTTCTTTAATAGCGACAGGCAGCCGAACGGTATCTCGAAACTCCCCGGAACGGGCAACACATAAATATTGTTTTTCTTCACGCCGCATGAATGAAGCGTTTCCAATGCCCCATCAAGCAAACTGCCGGTAATGTCTTCGTGATACCTTGAAACCACAATGCCTATCCGCAGTCGCGAACCATCGGGCAATGCTATTTTTTTATTGTTATTTTTTCTTTTCATTTGAGCAATGTATACAGATATCGCGCCAGAACATCAACTTCTATATTAACTTTATCTCCTTTTTTAAGATTTTGTAAATTCGTGTGCCGGAGCGTGTAGCTTACCAGCGAAACCGTGAACCAATCTCTTCCTACGGCAACAATAGTCAGACTAACGCCGTTTGCGGCAATTGAGCCTTTTTCGGCGATAAATTTTCGGTATTGTTTCGGGAAACCGATTTTCAAAATAACCGAATTGCCTATTTTCCTGATTTCCTTAATGTTTCCTGCCATATCAACGTGCCCTTGCACCAGATGCCCGTCGAGCCGGTCATTGGCGCGAAGCGACGGCTCAAGATTAACCTGTGTTCCTTTTCTGAAAAGTCCGGCTGTCGTTTTTTTAATCGTCTCAGGCATATATTCCACTTCAAACGCATTGCCTCGGAGGCGCTTTACTGTCGAGCAAATGCCGTCAACGCTTATGCTGTCCCCGGCTTTTATTTTCCACCCCGCCGGTTTCTCAATCCAAAGCTCAATGCTTTCGCCTTTTGCGGAAACATCTTTCACTTTCCCCAACGACTTTATTATTCCTGTAAACATTTTTTAATATCGGCTATATCCCTTGAGATTGCCTCAATGAGTTCTTTTTTGTCGGGAAAAATACGGCTGTCCCTGATTTTTTGCTCTGCCATAATCGTAATCGTCTCTCCGTAAAGATTTCCCGAAAAATCCAGCAAATGCGCCTCTACAAAATTTTTGGCCTCGCCTTTATAAATTGCCGCAGGATAGGCGATTCCTTTCCAGATAACCTCTCCGGCGTAAATCCCTGCAGGTATGGAATTGTCGCATGGAACATTCGCCGTTGGGAATCCAAGATCTTTTCCTTTCTTTTTCCCTTCAAGCACTACGCCGTCCGCTTTGAAAAGTATGGCAGGATTTTTTATGTTGTTGATCATTTGATTCGGTTAATACTTTCCGGACATCATAAAACAAAAAAGGATGATATGAACCCGTCCGCACCGCAAGCGGTGCGGTATCAGGGCGGGTTCTGGTTCCGAGAGGTTCGGCTCCGCCGATTCACTTTATAATTCCCCGCCATTCATCCTCGCCGCCGAGCGGCGAGGTATTCAGGCGGGGCTGGAATAAAACCATCCCGCTTTGCATGATTGCTACAAGCCGTCCGTCGAACTTTTCTAGGAAAGGTGCTTGGAAACGAGCTTCGTCATTTCAAACATATTGACGGTTTCTTTGCCGCCAAATACTTTCTTGAGATTCTCATCGGCGTTAATATTACGCTTGTTTTCAGGATCCTGAAGATTATTTTTCTTAATGTATACCCAGAGCCCCTTAACGACTTCCGACCTTGGCATCGGCCCCTTGCCGATAATAGCGGCCAGTTCTGGACTGATATTCATCGGCTTCATAAACGCAGAATTTGCCATATTTTTTAATTATTTATTGATACTATTCCGACCTTTCCCAACTGGCGGAGGCGAGAGGATTCGAACCTCTGAAGGGGTTTAAAGCCCTTAACACGTTAGCACCGTGTCGCATTAGACCACTCTGCCACGCCTCCAAATTACTCATGAATAATAAGCAAAAATCTTGCCGTTAGCAATCTTTTCTGTTAGCGTATTGAATACAATGGCTGAAGATAACAAGAATCTAATCCCCCGTCCTCCGGTGGTTGTAGTAATGGGCCACGTGGACCATGGCAAAACAACGCTGTTGGACTATATAAGGAAAACAAACGTCGCTTCCCGGGAAGCCGGCGGAATCACGCAGTCAATCGGAGCCTATGAAATAACGCACGATGGGAAACGGATAACTTTCATCGATACGCCCGGGCACGAAGTGTTTACCAAGATGCGCTCACGCGGAGCGAATATCGCCGACCTGGCCATATTGGTTGTCGCCGCCGACGAAGGGATTAAGCCGCAGACAAAAGAATCCATAAAAATTTTGGAGGAAACCAAAACGCAGTTCGTCGTGGCAATCACCAAAATGGACAAGAATAACGCCGATGTTGAGCGCGTCAAAAACGAACTGATGACGAACGGCGTTATGCTGGAGGGCTTCGGAGGACAGGTAAGCTACCAGCCAGTTTCCGCAAAAACCGGAGAGGGTGTCAACGAACTTTTGGATTTGATTCTGCTTACGGCCGAAGTTGAACATCTGACATACGACAAAAACGCCGTTGCCAGCGGATATATACTTGAAGCCAAAATGGACCGCCGCCGCGGACTCGAAGCTGTGGTTATCGTAAAAAACGGCGTCCTTAAATCCGGGGAATATATATCTACCGAAACCGCCAACGGCAAAATAAAAATAATGGAAAACTTCCTGGGCGACGCGATGAAAGAACTTTCTCCATCGTCCCCCGCCCTGATTATCGGCTTTGAAAAACTCCCGCAAGTTGGAGAAATGTTCTCCGCCGTAGAAAATCTGGAAACCAAAGAAAAACAGGAGCCGAAAACCGCCGCTCCGGGCACTTCCTACGACGAAGCTCCGGCGTTGCGGCTCATAATAAAGGCCTCGGATAGCGGTTCGCTTGAAGCCCTTTCCGGAATCGTCAGGGCGATAGCCGAGAAAAAGCCCCTTAAAATCGTTGCGGAATCGGTCGGCGACGTCGGTGACAACGATGTCCAGCTCGCCATTTCCACTAAATCGGTAATAATAGTTTTCAAAAGCAAAATAGAAAAAAATTCCAAACTGCTCGCCGACACAAAAGAAGTGAAAATAATCTCATCCGAGATAATTTACGAACTTCTCAAAGCTATCGACGAATTCCTGCTCGAACTGGAAAAACCGGCACCGCTAGGCACGCTTAAAGTTCTCGCCATTTTCAACGAATCTAATCCGCAAAAACAGGTTGTCGGCGGCAAGGTGGAAACCGGCGTCTTCAGGAACAGAATGCCTTTTGGAATAGAGCGCGAAGGCGTGATTGTCGGTTCGGGCCGCGTTACAAATCTCCAGCAGCAGAAAAAGGAAACTACGGAAGTCGCAGAAGGCAAAGAAGCGGGCCTGCTCGTCAGCTCGGAAACAATGCTTAAAACAGGAGACATTCTCGTAATCGAACGTGCAGTTTAACTTCCACCACTTACTCACTGATTAACATGGACTACAGAAATGAACGCATGGGAAATTTGGTACGTGAAGAATTAAGTAAAATTATTGCAAGAGAGTTGGAATTCGAAGGCGCACTTGTAACAATCACCGAAGTTGAGGTTGATAAAAAACTCGATACGGCAAAAGTATTGGTAAGCGTCATCCCGAGCGAAAAAGCGAAAGAGGTTTTTAAAATATTGGATCTTGCCCGGAACAGTTTACAGACGATACTTTTCAGAAAACTGAATCTAAAGCCGGTGCCGAGAATCCAGTTCGAAATTGACCGCGGCCCCGAAAATGCGGCCAACGTTGAAAAAACTCTATTGGCAGAGGATAATAAGTAACATCGGCCTTATGGTGGCCCCGCCTTCGTTAAAACTACGGCGGGCAAGGAAGAGGTACGGCCTGGTTGCTAAGTGGTAAAGCGAGGGACTGCAAATCCCTTATACGCGGGTTCGATTCCCGCCCAGGCCTCAAATCATATGAATTGGCTACTAAGCATTTTTTCCAAAATTCCCGTACTGGCACTCTTGTGCATGGCGGCGATTTCTGTGGTTACCGGAGACGTTTTGGCAAAATATTGGTCCACAAATGTAAAACCTGTTTTTTATTTCGCCGCGCTTATCGCCTATGCTTTCTCCGGATTTTTCTATATCCCAACGCTTCTTCGTGAAGGACTTGTGATTACTTCTGTCATTTGGAGCATATTAAGTATAATCGGGTTTCTTATTGTAGGAATTGTTCTTTTCAAAGAAACGCTCACCCCCCTCCAGATTGTCGGAGTTATATTAGGGATTCTCGCGCTGGTTATTCTAACTTTGGGAGAGTAGAAAATTTGTTTTCTTACGACTCTTGTTATAACCTGAAAACATGTCCGGGTGGCGAAACTGGCAGACGCAACAGACTTAAGATCTGTCGCTCGCAAGAGCGTGTGGGTTCGACCCCCACCCCGGGCACCGATTAGAAAATCTTTCCCGCCACAAAGGCGGGATTAGATTTTCAAATATCCCGCCTGTCCCGAATCAGATTGAGGGAAGCGAGCCCCGCAATTTGCGGGGCGACGAGGGATAAAATAAAACTTTTACTTCAAAATAACCTCGTACAATCCCCCGTCGGTAACGAAAGGCGTTTCCGACAAATCTTTGCTAACTGCTGTCGGTTCAGTAAACTGTAACTTTTTCGATTCGGCGATAACGTCAGCAACTTTCAATTCGGAAAAAAGGAGCTCTCTCTCAATATCTATATAAGGACTTGTTTTGTGGATAAAAAGCCACCTAGTAGTATCAATCCTGACCGTACCTGCATAAACTTTTCCTTCGGAAGTTTCGAAATTCGTTTTCCAAATCCTCAAATGACGACGCGCCTGCCCGCTATCGCAAACGAAACATCGCAGGCGGGAAGAAGTATCTGTCGTAACCGGCTTCACGAAACCCAGATCATTTACTCCCGCGTTCCAAAAAGACGGGGTCATTGGTGCTTCCTCGTATTTTTGATTCAGTAATTCCGCTTTTGCCAGCTTTAAAACCGTTCCGACACCTGTCTGGTCGGCAAGAAGCCAGCCGCTCTGCTTCATAGCCTCAATCAAACTGCCGTCGTCTTTGGCAATTATTGCGAAATTTATTGGTTGCGCTCTGTCTCCAAAAAGCTTTTCCGTGAACCGGGGAATCTTACCGTTTTCAAAAATACTGATTGCGTCGGCGACTTTCACCGCGGCCTGGCTCACGGCCGCCACGCTCAATGGCGGATTGTAGCGTTCAGAAAAACCTGTGTAAAAAGCAATCCAGAAAGCCAAAAGCAGGACTGAAATCGCTTTGGCATTCGGCGCGGGAATACCTGTCTGCGCAGGCAGGAAGGCTTCATCTTTACCGCGCGATTTCAAAACCTCGGCGAACGAAATACCAAACATCAGACAAAGAACTCCGAGAAGATATCCTCCCCAAACGTCGCTCAAAAAACTTTCGCTGAGATAAAGCGCGCCGAAGCCGATACCCAAAATTATCGTCATGCCCAAAAATATGACATTGGTTTTCCGTCCCCAATTTTTCGAATGGCGCGCCAGAATATAAACGATAAATCCATAAAAAGCAGCCGCCAGAACAGAATGGCCGCTCGGGAACGAAGAACTGGTTTTAAAATAAAAAGACGATTCGGGACGATGGCGGTAAAATGCCGCTCCTCCGAGATAACTGAAAAGCTCGGCGGCGGCCACTGTCGTCCACATCGCCAAAATATAAAATTCTTTCCGCCACAGCCGCATAATCAAAGTCGCAACTATGGCCAGTGCGGCAACTATCTGCCATTTGGCCAAGAGAGTCACCCAGGTGAAAAATCTTACCAGCCCCAAGTCACGGAACGAGAACAGAAGGTCGGCTATACGTTTGTCAGAAAGAGCTATGGCGCTCGACGAAAGAGCGTTTTGCACGGAACCGAAAAACAGGAAAAGAACATAAATAAAACCAATTGAAATAAGGGACAAGGGCAAGCCGGAGAATCGTTCGTTGCTGAATCGTCCGCTTATAAATCCAATTAAGGTTGGATTATTTTGGGCAAAATTTGCGGCAATGCGGCTGGAAGCGAAACGTTTCCTTGTGGAAAAGTAAAAAGACTTAAGGAAGCCGAAAAATGGCCTACTCACTTTCAGGAGAATCCACAAAAGCGCCAGTCCACCCACGACTGAAACTATTATTAATCCCGCTCTGGTTGTCCAGGTCTCGATGATATCTATGGCGCTGCCGAAGAAATAACCTACAAGAAGATGCATTATCGCCCATAAAAATCCGCTGGAAATATTCCACAGGAAAAACACTTTCTTGTTCATTCTTGACAATCCCGCTATGAAAGGAACTATCGGCCTCAGCGGCCCGATGAACCGCCCGAGAAAAACGCTTTTCGGCCCGTGCTTCCTGAAAAACTCCTCCCCTCTTTCAAGATAGCTCAATTTCAAAAACCTGTTTTCGTTACGAAAAAAACTTTTGCCCTTGGTTCCGAGAAAATAGCTCAGGCCGTCGCCGCAGATAGCCCCGGCCGCGGCAAACCAAATGAGAGCGACAATATTCAAATACCCGCGCGATGATATAAACCCGACAAGATACATAAGCATCGAACCTGGAACAAGATTTCCAACGAAAGCCAGAGATTCGGCGAAGGCAATCAGAAAAACAAGCCAGTAGCCGAATCCCCCGAGACTTTCTATGGTGGGCAAAAGAATGTTTAGATAGTTCATTGAATTCCTTTATTCTATCCTAAGGGAATTCGCGTAAAAACAAAAATAGTCCCGCCTATGGCGGGACTATTTAAAATACTAATCCTAAAAATACAGATGCGATATTCGCTATAAAAGATACGGTAAACGCTTCCGATAATTTCAATTTGAGTAGCTGATTATAAATTATTGCCTCTACGCAAATAATTACAAATTCACCGCTGAATATATATACGCCTCTATCGGAAATATAAGCAGGCAAAACAAACCAGAAGTACGGCATAGTCAGCGCAGAGGCCACAAAGCCGATTAAAACGACTTTATAAATTTTTATTTCCTCGTGTTTGTAGAGATATTTTACAAGGAAAACAACGATTGGAATTTCAACAATTAGCGTAAGGACCAGGGAAAATAAAAACTTCTGTTCATACAGCATAAAACCGAATACTACTGGCAACTATTGCCGAACAATCCAGTAAAGAAACAAATGATGGATTGCCAAAATCCTCTTTTTGCCGGCTCCGGCGAAGGTCTGGCGGCGACTACTTGCCTGTCAGGTTCCGGCGAGGGTCTGGTTGGAGCGATTACTTGCTGGTCGGGAATTGCCGGGACAATTTCATTTGTGCCTTTGTTCCCCAGCGGACTACTGAAAGTTTCAACTTTTTTCGGAGCGCCGTTATTATACTCTGACGTCTGTTTGGACTTATATAGAACCGGTTTCCCGCCGGAAAATCCGGCTATGGAATACTCTACGTCTTCTTTGGCTAAGGGATTATTTTGGTCAAGATCTCCTCCGTACCACTCAATATTTTTCAGCAGTAAATTATTGGTATCAATAGAAGTAGGCTTAATTTTTGTATTCCAGTAAATACTCATAGAATTAAATTTATAACCTGCCGAAAGACACTCTGAATTTTTCACGATGAATGTCTCGCTACCATTAACCACGGGACCGGTAACATAGCCAATCAAACTAACATCCGGAAATTTGTCTAAATTAATAACCTTGACACACCTATTTAGCAGATGAGAACCGGGCGGGGTTATATCCGCCGAAACCACTGACGAAAATGAAAGCGCGATAATTAACAAGAACGAATTATAAATACTTAATTTTTTCATTATTAGGTTAATTTTAGCAATAAAAACGAGAAAATGCAGGATTTAGGATTATCCACAAGGGGGAAATCCGCCACATCAGGCAAATTAGTACGAGCAGGCAACCCCGGATTTATGCCAACAGGAGTCGCGTCCGCCAGCCTGGTAAATCCAATCGGCTGGTGTTCCGGGCTTTTTCTGGTTTTCGTCTCCCCAGTACCAGCCATTCGAAATATCGTTTTGCGTTATAGCCGGGATACTGTTTTCTTCCGTCGGAGTGTTAAGTACCGTCGGCTTGATCGCGCCGGAATTGTAATAAAAAAATGCGACGATAATGACGGCTATTACGGCAACCGCGACCCAAGTAATTGATATTGTTTTAGGCATATTAGCATTATACCATACTGTCTATAGAGAAATGCGCTTATAGTATTCCACTGGAGCAAAATCATCCGTAAGTGCGGATACATCGCCGGCTATAGGCTTATTCCAAACTTGAGATAGAAATTTATTGGTTTCTTTATCGGTACTTTCCCATTTAGGAATTTTTTCCGATTTCAGTGCGACAAGCATTATGTTTTGAGTCTTGTCGGCATCGCTTGTATCTTGAACAGCGAAAAGAAAAGTTTGTGGAAAAATTGCTTTATACGTGGCGTACTCGGCCCGGGCGAATTTTCCTTTTTCGCCCTCGATAGCCGAAAGGATATTGACCATAATCACTCCGTCGCCATTAAGCGCCTCATATTCTTTTTGAACGGCTTCCTTTGTGGTCAGCTGGAAAGGAATTGCCGAGGCCGAATTGAAAGCATCGCCGAAAATAACGTCGTATTTCTTTTTATTCTCATTCAAATAAATACGGGCGTCCTGATGGTAAATAGCGAGATTATTTTCGTCCTTCAAGCCGAAGTATTTCCTGGCAATTCCGGTAATGCCCGGATCGACTTCAACCACGTCCATTTTTGCGTTCGGGTAATTCTTAATAAAATCTCTGGGATACGTGTAAGCACCGCCGCCAATCATAAGGGCATTTCTGGGGTTAGGCGCAAAATGGCTGAACAACCGGTAAAATTTTGTATAATCGAAAACCAGATCGTCGGTACCGTCTGCAAAAATTGCTGCCTGAGTGCCATAGGGGTCTGTTGTAAGGGCCAATATAGGTTTTCCGGTTAGAAAATCAATTGAACGAAAAACCCAAATACGATTATATTCGGTATCAATGTCGGCCACCAAAATTTCTTTCTCTCCAATTGAGACTATATAAGCTAAACTCAGAAAAATAATTAATAGAAAAACCGCTGTCGTAACCGGCCTTCCCATTTTTCCGCCCCAAAGAAGTAAAAAGGCCGCGAACAAAAGAACAATGGAGAGAATTATAAGAGAATTTGTTGAACCAAGATTCGGAATAATATAAAAACCGGCTAAAAATGTACCGAATATACTGCCGGCTGTGGATATGGCATAAAGGTTGCCCGCTGTCCTTCCGGCCTTAGTTACGTCGCTTATCCTAAGCCTTACGGCATACGGAGAAACCATGCCCAAGAAAAAACTGGCCGGCGCGAAGAGTATCAAAGAAATCATTACCGACTTAACCTCCAAAACTGCTCTTAGAGTTGAAATGATTTCAGAGAAAATGTCTTTTGTAAAAGCAGAAAAAGCTATGGCAATGGCGGAAAAAAGGATAATCAAAGCCAGCGGCCTCACGTTAGGTTTCTTGTCCGCCAAGTAACCGCCGGCATAGTACCCGACGCTCAAACTGGCCAAAATCACTCCTATCAAACTGGTCCAGGCATAAGTGGATGTACCCACATAAGGCCCGATAACGCGCGACCCGACAAGCTCGAAAACCATAACAACCGCGCCACAAACAAAAACAATAATTTCGAGTATATATTTACGGTTTGAAGGCATTGAAATGTAATACTTCCCTCGTCGTCCCGCCTCGGCGGGACTCGCTTCCATCAATCTGATTCGGGACAGGCGGGATGATTGAAATTCTAAAATGCGAGTACGCATTGCAAGAATTTCTAATCAGCGGAGGCGGAGAGATTCGAACTCTCGAAGGCTTGCGCCTTGCTGCCTTTCCAAGACAGTGCACTAGACCACTATGCGACGCCTCCGTTTTTGTTTTCCTATTGGCGATTAGCTATTTGCCATTAGCTAGATACTTTTATACACCACTAAGCTGATTATGGCAAAGACTATCGCAAGATATATGAGGTAGGAAGCTATGACAAAAAACTGGGGGATGCCGTATACAATTCCGACAAGGATAGAGGCAATTCCCAGCGACTGCAAAACCATTTTTACCTTGCCGGAAAGTTCGGCTTCTATCTGAACTTTGTAAACCCGCCTTCTGTAATAAGCGCTGACAATTATAAAAAATTCTATTGAAATGACCGTCGCCGCGAGATACGGATTTAAAAACCTCGAAACCAAAATAAGAGCGGCTACGCCTATAAGAAGTTTGTCGGCCAGCGGGTCGAAAGTTTTCCCCCATTCCGTAATTTGATTTCTTGTTCTCGCCATTGAGCCGTCCACCACGTCAGAAAAAGCCGATACCAAGAACAAAACGAGTCCGGCATTGTATTGTTCCATGGCAAAAAAATACACGACAAACGGGATAGTAGCGAAGCGAAACCAGGTAACGGCGTTCGGCGTCACCCATTTCGGGACAAGCGGCAAAACGGTGCGAGCGAGAATTTTATCGGTGAGAGTAATCATTATTTAATTATACTTCCTTTAAACTCCTTGCCGGAAATCATCTTCTCAAAATTCTTCAGGTCTTTGCCATTGACGATTATCGCCGCGATTCCCCTTTTTCCCGCGAGTCTGGCGGCAACAGGGTCAACGGGAGAATGGAAACCGGGCTTCCATTTTGCCGGAATCAATTTGCGGTATTCTTTCCATTTCAGCTCGTGAATCGGTTTGGCAGGGGTTGTGCGCCTGCCTGCCGGCAGGCAGGGGTCTTTGTCGTAAACATGCGCGGGTTTTCCCGCGATTATGGCTTCTTTGACTTTGAAATCTTCCGCGAGTGCTATGGAAATGTAATCCGTTGACCAGCCCGGAGTCCAGCCGGATGCGACAGTGACGGGATATTTCAATTTTTTAATCTTATGCCTATTGTCGATAACGACCGGGTCGGCAACCTCGCGAAAAATAGTGCGGAGCAAATGGGCATTGAGGCGCGTGGCGTGAATGCCAAGCCAGTCTTTGTCTTCATCCTTCACCGGTACGACTGCGTGCGCCGCTTCCTGAAAAAGACGCGCTGGCCTGCCGCCGCCTACAACAATTACAAATTTATATCCCCTTTTTATGAAACGGAGAATGAATGTCCTGAACTTTTTAATGAAAGCTGAATCTATTTGGTCCGGATAAATTATGGAACCGCCGAGAGCTATCACGATTGTTTTGCCAAATTTATGTTTCATTTTTATATTTGTTCCAACGCTTTTATTCTTTCTTCTATGGGCGGATGAGTCATAAACATCTTATGCCACCAGGAAACAGACTTACCCTTGAACGGATTGTCGAGCCAGAGGTGCGCCGTTGAGTCGCGCGCCGTCGCGAGCGGCATCTGGTCCGCTCCTATTTTGCGGAGCGCTGAAATCAGTCCGTCAGGATAACGCGTAAGTAAAACACCTGAGGCATCTGCCAGGGATTCGCGTCGGCGCGAAATTGCGAATTGGATAAGCATCACTCCTATCGGCGCTAGTATGGAAAGAACAATTCCGACTAAAACAATCAAATTATTTCCCCTGCTGTCATTGTCCCTGCTTCTGAACCCGCCCCAGAAAAGCGAACGCATAAAAAAATCGCTTAAAAGGGAAATTATCCCGGCCAGCACAACGGCCACGGTTGAAACAAGAATATCGCGATTGCCGACATGTGAAAGTTCGTGAGCAAGAACACCTTCAAGCTCTGTCTTGTCCAATCTTTTTAAAGCGCCATCTGTTACGGCAACTGCAGCATGTTTCGGGTCCCTGCCAGTGGCGAAAGCGTTTATCTGGGCGCCCGGCGCTATATACACCCTCGGCATTGGCAAACCGGCGGTTATGGATAGATTCTCGACAATGCGATAAAGCTCCGGATTGTCTTTTTTTTCTATCTGCACGGCTTTCGCCATCGAAAGCGCAAGCTTATCGGAATACCAATAACTGAAAATGCTGGATACTATGCTGAAAATGGCCGCGAACCACAAAATCCCGGGATTGCCATAAATCCATGAAAACGCCCATCCTATACCGATAACAACTATCAGAAACCCGCTGAAAAGAAACCAAGTGCGGTGGATATTTGATTCCTGCTGATTGTATATGTTAGCCATCTTTAAATTTTTATACCCAAGCCCTTGAGATCAATTAATAATTGCTCCGGTCCTTTAAAAAGTAAAGTATGTATGCCGACTTGCGCTGGAGCAACAAGATTTTTTTCTTTATCATCGATAAAAACACATTCCTCTCCTCTTTTGCCGATATTTTCCAGCACGTGCCGAAAAGAAGCTTCGTCGTCTTTTAATGTTCCTATCTCGTTTGAAAAAAACATATTTTCGAAAAGCTGGGTTATTCGTGAATCTTTTTTTATGACAGAAACAAGTGCCTCGAAATTATCCGAATGGAGAACCGTGCGGTACTGGCTTTTTAACTCCCTGACTATATTCAGAACGGCTGGATTTAATTCATGGGACGATACGAATTCGCTTACAAAATCATCGTAATCCACCTCGGCCTCCGGAAAACATTCCCTCCAAAAATCTTCCGTTGTTTTTTCTCCCCTGGCGTAAGCTTTTTCGTTGGCGCGTAATCTTTTTTCTGTTTCTTCGAGATTAACTCCGAATTTGTCGCTTAGATTTTTAGCCAATAAAGAGAAAAATCTTCTGGTAGTTAAAACGCCGCCAAAATCAAAAATAACTGTTGATATCTCCATTCACTAAAAACTTACCTTCACCGGCTGGCGCTCCGCGTCGTTTCCCGCTTCAAAAAATTCCATCGCGCTGAACCCGAATATGTTCGCGATAAGATTTGTCGGAAAAACCTGTATCGCCGTATTCATGTCGCGTACATTGCCGTTGTAGAACCGGCGCGCCGCCTGTATTTTGTCTTCGGTATCGGTCAGTTCCTGCTGGAGATGCAAAAAGTTTTCATTTGCTCTCAATTGCGGATAATTTTCAGAAACCGCAAAAAGAGTTTTAAGGGCTCCCGAAAGAACATTTTCGGCGGCCAATTTTTCTTTGCCACTTCTGGCGTTCATCGCCCTTGTTCTGGCTTCGGTAACTTTTTCAAAAACTCCGCTCTCGTGCGCCATATATCCCTTAACCGATTCCACTAAATTGGGAATAAGGTCGTAACGGCGTTTTGTTTGGACATCAATGTCCGACATAGCTTCCTTGGCGCGGTTGCGCATAGTCACCAGCCGGTTAAAGGAGAAAACCAGCCAAAGAACCAAGACTCCGAGAACAATTAATATTATATTTAGTGTGCTCATTTTGTTTTTTTTGTTAGATGAAAAATAGGACTCCTATTACGAAGATGATTCCGATAACCAACCAGACTATTTCAGGCATAGGTCAATTATACCGCTGAAAGCCGGGATTGCAACTTAAACAAAAATCCCCCGTTTAGATGGATTTTGGTCATCGGTCATAAGTTATCGATCAGTAGTCAGTTCTAGTAATCCATCTCTCCACCCATACTTCCCATGCCGGACATTCCTTTCTCTTTCTTTTCGGGAATATTGGTAATGGCAGCACCGACAGTCAGATAATTGGCGGCTACGGAAACGGCGTTGAGAAAGGCCGTCTTGGTGACTTTAAGCGGGTCGATTATCCCCGCGGCTTTCAAATCGCCCATTTCGTTGCTGAGCGCATTGAACCCTTTCCACGTTTCGGCTGGCAAGGAACGCGAAGAAAGTTTCGATTCCCAGCTGCTCCATTGTTCTCCGCTGTTGGCGACAATCGCCCTAATTGGAGCGGTTAAAGTTCTGTTTATGATTGTAAGTGCTGCCTTAACGACATCGCTTTTGTCCGCCGGAATTTTACCGTACTCCTTAACGGCAACGTTATAAAGCGCGATTCCTCCGCCAGGAACGATTCCTTCTTCCATAGCAGCGCGCGTAGCGGCAACGGCGTCTTCCACTCTTTGTTTCAGTTCTTTCTGCGCTGACTCCGCTGGCGCTCCCACTTTGATGACAGCTACTCCTCCGGAAAGTTTGCCGAGGCGTTCCTGTAATTTTTCTTTGTCGAATTCCGAGTCTGTCTTTTTGATTTGGGCTTTGAGCTGGCTTACCCTTTCTTCAATGGCTTTTTTGTCGCCTTTTCCTCCCACAATCGTTGTATTGTCTTTATTGGAAACAACGCGGTGTGCGTGTCCGAGGTCGGTTAGTTCAATGCTTTCCAGTTTCTTACCGACATCTTCGGAAACAAAAGTTGCGCCGGTGATTATGGCGATATCCTGAAGCATTTCTTTCCTGCGGTCGCCGAATCCGGGCGCTTTAATCGCGAGCGCGCTGAAAATGCCGCGGAGTTTATTGACGACAAGCGTCGCCATGGCTTCCCCTTCGATTTCCTCTGCTATTATTACAAGTTCTTTCTTTCCGGCCTGCAGAAGCTTTTCGAGAACCGGCAGAAGTTCTTGTATGGATGAAACTTTTTTATCAGTGACGAGAATGTACGGGTCTTCAAGCGCGGCTTCCATTCTTTCCTGATTGGTTATCATATACTGTGAAACATAACCGCGGTCGAATTGCATTCCCTCTACTATCTCGAATGAATTGCCGATTGTGTTCGAGTCATCGATGGTAACGACGCCTTCTTTGCCGACTTTGCCCATCACTTCGGCGATGAGTTTTCCGATTTCGGCGTCTTTGGCCGAAAGCGTGGCGACTTCTTCCACTTTCTTGTTGTCGTTGATGGCTTCGCGCTGTTCCTCCAGTGATTTAACAACCGTTTTCGCGGCTGCTTTCAATTCCTCGGCAAGGCGGATTACGTTAAATCCTTTTTCACTGATGGCTTTCTCTCCTTCTTCGATCATGGCATGCGCCAAAACGACGGAAGTGGTCGTGCCGTCGCCGACATTGTCGTTAGTCTTGTCTGCTGCCTGCTTTATGAAATCGGCGCCGAGATTTTCGTATTTGTCTTCGAGTTCGACTTCCTTGGCGACGGTTACGCCGTCGAAAGTCACCTGCGGAGCTCCGTATCCTTTTTCAATGACAACAGCCCGTCCGCGCGGACCGAGGGTCATTCTGACCGCCTGTGCGAGCTTGTCGATTCCCTTTTTGAGCGCCATGCGCGCGTTTTCGTCGAATAAAATTTGTTTTGCCATTTTTGTTATTTGTTATGTGTCATGTATCAGGTGTCACGTGTCAAAAAATCTTCATCTTGATACTTGATACCTGACACTATTCAATGATTGCTAATATATCTTCCTCGTCGCCGACCAGATATTTCTTTCCTTCTATTTCGATTTCATCGGGTCCGTACTTTTTGAAAAGCACCGTGTCGCCGACTTTGACTGACATCGGTACGCGCTCGCCCCTTTCATTGAGCTTGCCCGGTCCCGTTGCGAGAATCTTTCCCCTGACCGGCTTCTCTTTTTCGGCCGTGTCCGGCAAAACTATTCCTGACTTGGTTATTTTTTCTTCCTCCAGCGGTTCTATAAAAACGCGATTGGATAAAGGTTTAAAGTTCATTATTTTTTAAAAATTTAAATGTAAAACTCGACCTACTTCGCTTCGCCGAAATCTAGAAATGGAGGCGAGAACTGGGTCATTTTAGGTGAATAGACTACTCTCTGTCAAGAGTTTTTTATCTTTTCCGAAGCTTTTCGTCGATATTCAATACTGCCTTGATGGCGTCTCCGGCCGAGATGTTGTTCTGCTTGTAAAGGACGTCCGTGACGTCGCCTGCGGCCCAGATGCCCGGATTGGAGGTCTGCTGGGTTTTATGGTCTACGATTACGTTGCCGAAAGAATCAAGCTGGACAAAGTCTTTGACCAAATCGGAGCTCGGAATGACGCCTATTTCCACAAAAACTCCGCCAATGGGAAGCGTTTTCGATTCCCCTGTTTTAAGGTCTTTATATTTTATGCTTGTAACAAAATCGGCACCTTCGATGGCTTCCGCCTGGGCGAACACTACCGACTGAACTTTCGATTCTCCCAATATTTTTTCTTGCGTCACTTTGTCTCCTTTGAATTCGCCCGTTCTCGTAAAAAGATAAATTTTCGTAGCGTAAGGCAGAAGATCTATAACGGCTTCGAGCCCGGCGTTACCGCTTCCAATTACCGCCACGTCTTTGCCTTTGAAAATCGGCGCGTCGCAGATTGAGCAGTAAGCAACTCCCCTGCCGTCGAATTCTTTTTCTCCCGGAATGCCGAGTTTTTTTCTCTGGCTGCCGGTCGCCATTAAAACATATTTCGTTTCCAGTTTCTTTCCGGATTTGGTAATTATGGAAAATCCCTGTTCCGTTTTTTGAACAGACTCGACTTTGTCGTCGCCGATTATTTCTATGTCTTCCTGCGCCCGAAGATGTTCCTCAAGCATCTTTGCGAAATCAAAACCTGACACCGATTTGGTGCCTATCCAATTTTCTACTCCGGCGGAAACGAAAGATTGCCCGCCGAAAGATTCGGATATGATTACTGTCTTTAATTTTTTGCGTGCTGCGTAAACGCCCGCCGCCACGCCGGCAGGCCCTCCGCCGATTATTGTTAGTTCGTACATATGTTTAGGGTTTAGCGGATAGGGTTTAGGGTATAGTAAAAATTTCAACGCACTAAACCCTATACCCTATTGGCTAATGGCTAGCTTATTTTTAGCGCTTTCTTTAATCCGGACTGGTCGAAGCCGACAAAAATTTCGCCGTCTACGTCTATAACCGGCACGCCGAGCTGGCGGGACTTCTTTATCATATCCTCGCGCGCTTTTTCGTCGTGAACAACGTTCAATTCGGTATATTCGACATTATTCTTCTGGAAAAAATCTTTCGCCATTCTGCAGTAAACGCAACTGGTCGTGGTATAAATTGTAACTTTTGGCATAACAATTGATTTATGAATTATTGGTGACCTTTATTGTTCCTGCGTTTTTTCTTCCGAAATAGTTTCCCCGAAAATAGTCCTGACGTTTATGAGAATGATGATTATTCCTGCAATCAGATTACTCCATGTCATTATGGAAATGCTGGAAAAACCCAAAAGCCAAGGCGAAAGAAGAATCCATATCCCGAGCGCGAGTTGAGAATAATTTTGTATCACGTGAGTAATTTTATTCGCCGATGCGCTTAAAGTCAAAACCCCTCCGACCGCGGTCGGAGGGGTTTTACGGTTAACAATGAATACTAGCGTCCGAAAGACTGTTTTCTTGCGCGGTGGCAGTCCCGGCAAAGAAGCTGTCCGAGCCTGCTCGGGTCGGGCGCAAAAGGCAATTCCTCTATAGGACCATTGCATTTCGAACAAGCCCAGCCTCCCGTGCAGCCGTCGGCGTCTCCTGCTTTGTGCATCGGAGGCCGGGTGAAACCCTGGTTATTATCAAAAGCCATCTTTGTTTATTTTTTTACTTATTTTCGCCCTTTTTACCCCCACACCAAACAGCAAATGTTGTTTTTTGCCGCTTGCTGCGAAGTTTGTTGTTTGGTGTGGGGGTTTACATACTCGGGCGAAATACTCTCCTTGCGGAGCGAAAATGCGCCTCGACACTGTAGCTTTAAAAAATTTAATTAAATTAATTGATGCCTTGAAAGCTATTTGGTGAGAGCTGCGTCTATAATCGTCTTGAATTGGTCGAATGGAAGAGCGCCTTTCACGATTTGTCCGTTCACGAAAAGCGTCGGTGTTGAATTCACGCCTAGCGCGGCGGCATCCTGAGTGCCTTGCTTGACCGTACTGGCGTACTTGCCGCCGTCATAGCAGGAAGTGAATTTGTTTACGTCCAAACCGGCATTCTTGGCAAGCCCTATGAAAAAATCTCTATTCATATTGCCGTTATTCTCACTGCCGTCTTTTGCCTCGGCATTATAAATGGCATCGTGGTAAGTCCAGAAATTATTCTGGTCTTTGGCGCATTCGGCTGCCTGCCCGGCAAGCTCCGACTCGGCTCCAAGAAATTGGAATCCCCTGAAAACTATTTTTACCTTCCCGTTTTTCACGTAATTATCACGGATAGATTGTTCCGTGGTCTGGAAAAATCTCACGCAGTAAGGACACTGGTAATCGCCGTATTCTATAATAGTTACGGGAGCTTTGGCATCGCCGAGAATCACGTCGCGCGAGCCCAGTTTCTGAACATCGGTATTGACCGCTGAAGGATTCTGCCCGCCGTTATTATTTGCCACGCCCCCTGAGTTGGTTTTTGAAGATCCGACAAGATAGATTATAGAACCGGCAATTAAAACCGCCGCTACGATTATGCTCGCTGGCAGTATGTAGTCTTTGTTGTTGTTTGTTTCCATTAGGTTAAATTTAACAAGTGAGTGTACTTTGTCAATCCCCCGAATAATCTTGCCTTTCGAAAAATTAAATGCTTCCCCTGATTAGTGCGTATTCTTTTTGAAAAAATTCCAGCTGGGCCAGCTTGAAAATAGCGTACGTAATAAAAGGAGCGGCGAAAACATCTATAGAATAGTGAACGTGAGCCAAAATAACTGCTATGGCAAACAACGCCGATATGGCCATGAAAAGATATCGCCAGAATTTTTCCGGCCAGAAAATCAAAGCAACCAGAAAAGGCAGGCCGGTATGGCCGGAAAAAAAGAAACCGTCCTGCAAATTGAAAAACATATAGAACTGATCCAGAGGACTGTCGCCCAAAGTTATTTGGTTCGGGTAAATACCTATATGGGTCAATGTAACGAAGAACGAACGGATTATTATGAATAACGAAATCACTTTCAGTGAAAAAAGCAGATAGCGGGGCTTCAAAAGTATAAGCCCCAGCCCTATGATAACTGCTATGAACGCGCCGTCGACTATGACATAGTTTAGATTCATAGTCGGTAGGTTATCCAAAAAGATATCGCCGACGAAACTCGTCATGCTTTTGGCAGAGTACCGCCCGGCCGCGACTTGGGCGACAATGGCGCCGGACAGAAACAAAACCCCCGTATATAGGGATTTTTTTCTTTCCTTGGTCCAAAAACCTTTATGTTCGTCGAAAATAGCCAGCATATTGCTTAATAAGTATGTTTAATTTTATATCAGCTGACGCAATTACGCAAAATTGTTATCATTATTGCCATATAGCATAACAAATGAAAAAAGTCTCTTATTTTCTGATACTGGCTGTTACTATAATGCTGCTCGCAGCCGTGCTGTTTCATTCGAATTTTTACCGCGAAAACGAAAGAAGCTTTTCTGAAGCCGTTTCTTTTTCCGGCGCGCTTCAATGGGTAATCACCGGAGGATACCTCATTACATTCGTGGGAATGTTTATGTTCGGCCCCATAATAATATCTGCGGCTTCCTTCGCGGCGGCACTTGGCTACCTCAATGTTTGGATAGTTTTTGCCATTGCCGTTTTCGGCGAACTGGCCGTAGACCTGGCTTTATACGCGATAGGCTACTTCAGCCGGATAACTGTCGTGGAAAAATACGGACGCTTCTTCGGATTATCAAAAGAGAAAATTGAAAAGCTGGAAAAACTTATTCTTATCCACCCGGGCAAAACGCTTACAGCCATAAAGCTTGCGCCGATCCTGCCTATCCCAGGACTGATGATGGTCGGCTCAATGCATATGCCCGTTAAAAAGTTCGCGTTTATAAATTTTATAATAGCATTTTTAAGGGCGACAATTTTCATTGTTATCGGTTATTACTTCGGACAAATTTATGATTCCATATCAAGCTACGTAA
>Ga0163199_1000234_pt1 | contig 35714 bp, 23 predicted proteins | sample PL_2010_150m_FD_113537 | JGI IMG/M metagenome (GOLD analysis project Ga0163199, IMG submission 113537) | Freshwater microbial communities from Powell Lake, British Columbia, Canada to study Microbial Dark Matter (Phase II) - PL_2010_150m | ecosystem: Environmental > Aquatic > Freshwater > Lake ...
GTGAGGCTTTCCTGACCGGCCGCGTTCATATACCCAACCTCTTCCACCACTTTGGACAAATCAAAATCGGTGAGTTTTTCCACAATGATACCCTGCTTGTTCAGCCGGACGATCTCCATAACCCTTTCCACCGTAATCGGAATGAGGTTTGTGGAAGCCGATGAATCGAAGGAGTACCACATCATCCTTTTGAAAATATCGGTTTTCTGATGATAGGCCTTGCCTTCCCTGGTTTCGAGGACAATCTCGGCCGATGGAAAATCTTTCTGGGCATCGAGATATGCATCAACCTCGTAATTCAGACAGCATTTCAGTTTACCGCATTGTCCGGCCAGTTTCTGCGGATTAAACGACAGCTCCTGGTTCCTGGCCACGGTGGTAGTCACGGTAACAAAATTCGTAAGCCAGGTGGAACAGCACAGCTCCCGTCCGCATGAACCGATCCCGCCGATACGGCCAGCCTCCTGACGGGCACCGATCTGGCGCATCTCCACCCGGATTTTGAATTCTTCGGCCATATATTTGATAAGCTCCCGAAAATCCACCCGGTCGTCGGCGATATAATAAAAGATAGCTTTTGTTTTATCACCTTGAAATTCAACGTCGCCGACTTTCATATCCAGTTTCAGCATCTGCGTGATCTTCCTCGCCCGCAGCATGGTATGATACTCGAGACCAATCGCTTCCTTCCATTTTTCAATGTCAGCCTGCTTGGCTTTCCGGTATACTTTCCGGAACTCATACTCGTCCGGATTGATCCGGTATTTCCGGAGTTGATTCAACACTAGCGGACCGGTTAAGGAAACCATCCCGATATCATGGCCCGGAGAAGCCTCCACGGCAATCATATCACCAGGTTTTAAATTCAAAGAATTAACATTGCGATAATAGGCCTTTCGGGTGTTCTTAAATCTCACTTCCACCAGATCCTCTTCGCTGATCCCATGGGGTATGTCTCTCAGCCAGTCGAAAACATTCAATTTGGTGCATCCCTCCTGGTTTTGGCAGGGTTTTCCTTCCGATTCAATATCTAAATGGGGACAACCCCTGAATAATATCGCGTCTTGTATTTTATCCATGGCGGTAAAGATAATTAATCCCGGTGAATTGTGATGCAGCAGTGTGCATCAGCCCTTTGCACCGGGAGCAGGCAACCTGAGCAGCCGGTGGATCTGCAGACTCATATCGGTCAGGAGGATTTTCGGATTGGCATTCATGGTTACCTGGGCAATCGCCAGATCGAACTCCTCCATCAGCCCTTCAATATTACCCGGATGAATGAATGCATTAAATTTGGATGAAAAGGCCGATTCTTCCTCATCCAGGGTGGCCAGGTCAGCCAAGCCCTGGTTCACCATAAAATTATTACGGATCATGCTCAAGGCATATTGCAGGAACCATTTCTGGCGCTCACGGCCGATTTCGGATACTTCGGAAACCCAATCGGTGATTTCTTTGATCTGTAAACCAAAGGAAATCCGCATCCACCGGATAAACCAATCGCGGTTGAGGGTATTCTGATCGCTCTGGTCAATCATCTCCCGCGCCAACAAATAATCGCCCTGAGATCTTTGTACCACTCGCTGCATTAGTTTCTCCTGGCCGGGATACTCCTCCGCCAGTTTTTTATACAGATGTTCGGCTCCGATCTTTGGCACCTTGATCAGCTGGGTACGAGATAAAATCGTAGGCAATACCTCATCAGTGCCGCAGGTGACAAACAGGAATACGGTATGATCGGCCGGCTCCTCAATAATCTTTAGCAGTTTGTTGGCCGCGGTAGTATTCATCTTTTCGGGCATCCAGAAGATGATCACTTTATAATCCGATTGGAACGATTTGAAATTGAGTTTGCGCAGAATATCCTGAGCCTCTTTTTTGAAAATACCGGCTTGCTTGTTTTCGATACCCATCGCATGATACCAGCCTTCCAATGATGGATAAGGGTTACCGGTGAGGTACTGCCGCCATTCCGTGATGAAATCATCACTCGAGGGTTCATCTTTGATTTTGGCGGTTCGGGCAACCGGAAACACAAAGTGGATATCGGGGTGTACAAATTGGGCCGCCTGATGGCAGGCCGGACAAACGCCGCAAGAGTCATCTCCGATCGGGGAAGTGCATTGGAGGTACTGTGCCAGGGCAAGAGCCAGTGCATAATGACCGCACCCCGGACTGCCCGAAAGCATCAGGGCGTGACTTACCCTGTTGGTTTTCACCGCCTGCAGCAGGCGTGCCCGGATAGCATGCTGACCTGGTATTTCATTGAAGCGCATAGACCCAAAAATAGCCAACATTTTTTAACTTTGTCAGGCTTTTTGAGGTACCTCTAATCAAAGATATATTATGCTAACAATGAACTCATTCAACTTCGCCGGCAAACGGGCGATTATCCGGGTCGACTTCAACGTCCCGCTCAATAGCAGTTTTGAAATTACCGATGATACCCGTATCCGGGCAGCCATCCCAACCATCCAGAAAATCCTGAAAGATGGCGGTTCTGTCATCCTGATGTCACATCTGGGCCGCCCGAAAGAGGGCCCGGTCGATAAGTACAGATTAAGGCACCTCCTTCCTGATCTGAAATCCAAACTCGGAGTGGATGTGAAATTTGCACCCGACTGTATCGGTGAAGAGGCTAAAACGATGGCAGCAGCCCTGAAACCAGGTGAAGTATTGCTGCTCGAAAACCTCCGCTTCTACAAGGAAGAAGAAAAGGGTGATCCTGAATTTGCCAAAAAACTGGCCGGCCTGGCTGATGTATATGTTAACGATGCATTCGGCACCGCTCACCGTGCTCATGCCTCCACCACCATTATCGTCGATTTCTTCCCCGGCAAGTCGATGTTCGGATACATCATGGAAAACGAAGTCAGCAGCATCGATAAAGTGATGCGCGACCCGAAAAAACCCTTTACGGCCATCCTTGGCGGCGCCAAAGTATCCACCAAGATCACCATAATCGAAAACCTTCTCGGTAAGGTCGACAATCTGATCATCGGCGGCGGCATGACTTACACCTTCATCAAAGCCATGGGTGGTAAGATCGGAAATTCGCTGGTTGAGGAAGATTTTGTTGAGATGGCAAAGAAAGTAATGAACCTTGCCCGCGAAAAGAGAGTAAACCTTTATCTCCCGGTGGATGGAGTAAATGCTGATAAATTCGACAATGATGCCCAAATTTCGGTATCCCCGATTGATCAGGTGCCTGATGGCTGGATGGGATTGGATATTGCCAATCAAACCATTGCGAAATTCTCCGAAGTGATCGAAGGGTCAAAGACCATCCTCTGGAACGGTCCGATGGGCGTTTTTGAAATGCCGAACTTCCAGAAAGGAACCGTTGAGATTGCAAAGTCCATCGTTCGTGCCACCGAAAAAGGAGCTTACACGCTCGTTGGCGGGGGTGATTCCGTAGCCGCCATTAACCAGTTTGGTATGGCCGGCAAGGTATCCTATGTTTCCACCGGCGGCGGCGCCCTCCTTGAGTACATTGAGGGACAGGTGCTTCCGGGAATCAAAGCGATCAGGGGGTATTAAATATCGTAGGGACGCATAATTGCGTCCATTTTGTCGGTTAACGGTTGTCGGTTGTCAGTTACAGTCTGGGGTAAGTAATGAGATTCGTGGCAATTTGTGAGATAATTTGAGCAATTTGTGGATAAAAAGTTTGAAGAACAGCTGGTCCTCGAAACTTTCCGTTTCCAGGCAGTGGAAAATCCGGTGTACCGCCAATATCTGGAACTCCTCGGATGTGATCCGGCGGATATTGCAGCAATTGCCGATATTCCTTTCCTGCCGATCGAATTTTTTAAAAGCCACCGGGTGGTAACCGGGCCAGGAACTGAGACGCGGATCTTCCAATCGAGCGGCACCACCGGAGCCAACACCAGCAAGCATTATATCCTCAACGACGAAATCTATATTGATAGCCTCGAATCCGGGTTCCGCAAGTTTTTCGGCGAACCTACAGATTACTGCTTTCTTGCCCTTTTGCCTTCTTATCTCGAACGTCAAAATTCTTCATTGGTCTTCATGGTTGAGCACCTGATAAAGCTCAGCGGACATCCGATGAGCGGATTCTACCTGCATAATCGGGAGGAGCTGGCCAAAAACCTCGAATCGTTGGAAAAATCGGGACAAAAAACGATACTGATCGGGGTCACGTTCGCTTTGCTCGACCTGGCCGAACAGTTTCCGATGCCTTTGAAAAACACCATGGTTGTGGAAACCGGCGGCATGAAAGGCCGGCGCGAAGAGCTGACCCGCAAAGAATTGCATGATATTTTAAAAAAAGCATTCCGTCTGGAATCGGTCTGCTCCGAATACGGCATGACCGAACTCCTCTCCCAGGCCTGGTCAACCGGCAACGGCATATACCGCACCCCGCCGTGGATGAAGATATTGATCCGCGATCCCTACGATCTCTTCCGGCGCATGCCCGACGGAAAATCCGGGGGTTTAGATGTCATCGACCTTGCCAACCAATTCTCCTGCTCTTTTATCCAGACACAGGACCTTGGTCGTCTTCACCTGGACGGAAGTTTTGAGGTTCTTGGACGGTTTGACAATAGTGAGCTCAGGGGGTGCAATCTGATGGTTTAAGGCCCAGGGCGCAAGGTTCAAGAATGACTGTCCACAGATGACCCGGATAACACTGATTTTCGCTTTTGCCATCTGTGTAATCAACGTCATCAGTGAATAGTTTTTTTCGGGATTGGCCCGCTGGCTCACCAAAGAGTAGGGAAAAACGCATTCCTGATGTGGCTTACTTCAGGCAAGCCCCTTTCATACACCACATTAACCACATCAAACCGTACTTCCAATGGAATCCGGTTGTACTTCACGTAGGCATTGGCCGCCGAAATCAGGAACTGCCTCTTCTGCCGGTTGATGGCCTGTTCCGGTAATTCCCGCACCGGAGCATTCCTGGTTTTCACCTCAACCACCACGATATCATTATGGTCGCGGGCAATTATGTCGATCTCCTTGTGACTGAAATGCCAGTTGCGCTCCAGAATGACAAAACCCTTGGCCAGGAGATGATCAACCGCCAGCTGTTCTCCCGCTTTCCCCAAATCCTTCCGTTCATCCATTTTCTTTACTAATTTTGCGAATCTTAATTTAGCCTGATGTCTGATTACAAACGTTTCCTCGTCACAGCCGCCCTGCCATACGCAAACGGCCCTGTTCATATCGGTCACCTCGCCGGAGTATATGTTCCGGCAGATATATATACGCGATATCTCCGCCAGAATGGAAAAGATGTACTGTTTATTTGTGGCTCGGATGAGCACGGAGTTCCTATCACCTTGAAAGCCAAGATGGAAGGGATTACCCCTCAGGATGTGGTCGACCGGTATCACAGCATCAATAAAGATGCATTTGCCCGGTTCGGGATCGGCTTTGATATTTATCACCGGACCTCATCTCCGATTCATCACCAAACCGCATCGGATTTTTTCCGGAAACTTAATGATGCCGGTGAGTTCGTCGAAAAAACATCGGAACAGTTTTTTGATGAAGCCAATCAGCAATTTCTCGCCGATCGCTATATCACAGGCACCTGCCCCCATTGCGGCAATGAAAAAGCGTACGGCGACCAGTGCGAAAAGTGCGGGACTTCACTGAGTCAGATGGATCTGATCAATCCAAGATCAATGCTCAGCGGTAATGCTCCGGTTTTAAAAGAAACGAAGCATTGGTACCTGCCCCTCGATAAGCATGAAGCCTGGCTAAAGAAATGGATACTTGAAGATCATACCGAATGGCGCTCAAATGTATACGGCCAATGCAAATCATGGCTTGATCAGGGGCTTCAGCCCCGTGCGGTATCGAGGGATCTCGACTGGGGTGTTCCGGTGCCGGTGAAAGGTGCTGAAGGCAAGGTCCTCTATGTGTGGTTTGATGCACCGATCGGTTATATCTCGGCTACACGGGAGCTCACCCCCGATTGGGAAAAATACTGGAAATCAGAAGATAGCCGCCTGATCCACTTTATCGGCAAAGACAATATCGTGTTCCATTGCATCATTTTTCCCGCAATGCTGAAGGCCCATGGCGAATATATCCTGCCCGATAACGTTCCGGCTAATGAATTCCTGAATCTCGAAAACGATAAGATCTCCACCTCCCGCAATTGGGCGGTGTGGCTATATGAATATCTCGATGAATTCCCGGGCAAACAGGATGTTTTGCGGTATGTCCTCACCGCCAATGCTCCCGAAGCCAAGGATAACGACTTCACCTGGAAGGATTTCCAAACACGCAACAACAACGAGCTGGTTGCCGTTCTCGGAAATTTCGTGAACCGCACACTGGTTCTCACCCAGAAATGTTTCAATGGGAAATGCCCGGCAATCAGTGCACTCACCGATTATGATAACACCACACTGGGTGAAATCACTGCAATCAAATCAAGAGTTGAGCAGAGCCTAGAAACTTTCCGGATCCGCGAAGCCCTCAACGAAGCCATGAGCCTGGCCCGTCTGGGCAATAAATATCTCGCCGAAACTGAGCCCTGGAAGCTGTTTCCAACTGATCCTGAGCGCGTGGCCACTATCCTGCACGTCAGCTTGCAGATCACAGCCAATATCGCCATCCTGATGGACGCGTTTCTGCCCTTTACCATGAAGCAATTGCGGGGTTATCTGAATGTACCCGAAATGTCCTGGTCGGCTATCGGTTCAGTTGATCTGATCAAATCCGGTCACCAGATGGAAAAGCCCGGATTGCTTTTTGAAAAGATCGAAGACGCCCAGGTGGATTTCCAGGTAAATAAGCTTCTCGAAACCAAGAAGGCCAATGAAGCCAAGGAAGCCGGACTCGCCCCGGCCAAACCGGTTATATCCTATGATGAATTTTCAGCGATGGATATCCGGATTGCCACGATCCTCGAAGCCGAAAAGGTTCCGAAAACCCAGAAACTAATGAAACTGAAGTTGGATACCGGTATTGATATCCGAACGGTGGTTTCAGGCATCGCCGAACACTTTGAACCCCAGGCCATCATAGGCAGGCAGGTCACCCTGCTGGCCAATCTCGAACCCCGCATGATCAAAAGCATTGAGTCGAAAGGCATGATTCTGCTCGCTGAAGACAACCAGGGCCGGCTGATCTTTGTAACTCCTGAACAAGCCATACAGAATGGTGCGGTGGTAAAATAAGTCCCGCAAGTGCTGTTGCAGGCATTCGTTGTTAGCGACGGGGTCCCCGCCTACGCGGGGATGACAAGTGCTTTTGCGTTACTTATCACTCACGCGCGTTTCGCGTTTCGCCTCACGAAAAATTGCTATAGCGCTACCCAAAGCTCCATGCCGGGTTCGGCTTGTTTCAGGCGGGTCAAACCGGCCAGGGCTTCCTGACGTGATGCAAAAGATTCCATACTGACCTTATATAACCCGTTTCGCGAAACGGCAATCATAGCCGGATATCCCTTTTCAATCAATTGTTTATGCAGCCGCCCGGCATTGCTCTTAATCTTAAAACACCCCGCAATCACCGGAAACTTCCTTACCACCGTTTTTACATCCTCACTCCCCACAACCTCTTTCTTCACGTCCTCACGCTTAACTTTGTCACTCGTCACGCTGTCACTTGTCACTATTTCACGCGTCACGATTTCTGGTGTCACGCTATCTCTTATCGGAAACACTATCGCCTTTGCCGTATCCCTCCGTGGTGCATCAGGATAGTTCAAACGGAACAGTGAGGGCTCCGGAACCATCGAGGCCGAAGAAGAGGTTAAGGTATCGGTAACCCGGGAATTATACGGTAACAATGAAAAGGCGATCAGCAGAGGCATCGCGATGGCAATGCGCCTGAGGTTATGGTTGCTGTGCGCCTTTGTAATCTCGGCGATAGGAAATTCAACCGTACTGTATGATTTGATATTGTTTTCATGTGCCACTTCGCGCAGATGAAACGAAGCTAATCCAAATGATTCGAGAAACAAGTTGGTGCCTGCATCGGCCTGAAAACGGATCTTACGGTTCTTATCCTGAATGAATTGCCCGATTCCATATATAAAAACCGGATCGTTTTGCTCTAATTTTTTCTTAGCCTCCTCAACGAACCGATCAACCTGCTTCCGGGCCACATCCATTGAAATCCCGCTCTTCTCTGCAATAAAGTTCACCAGAGTGCCATCGTTTTGCACCAGCTCACGGTTGAACACGATCTCCTTGGCGGGGGGAATGAAAGTACCCGTCGCTTTATCAATTACCGCAGGCCGGTATTGTGATACAAAACCCCCAAGGCCCGGGATGATTATACAATCCTCCAGAAATAACAATTTTCGTATCGCCTGAATAACTTCCATAGTTGTGAACAAATATACTAACAAATCGACATCTGTCCGAATCCCGGAATACAATTTTACGGGGTCTGATTCCGTTTGGTCAAAAAAAGCCCGAAATTGGTTACTTTCGCCAGGCAGTCGCATTAACCTTTCAGCCGCATGAAAAAAATCGATATGGTGGATATCCGGTCGCAATACCTTCGTTTGAAACCGGAAATCGATGCCGCTATTTCAGAAGTTCTGGATTCATCAGCCTTTATTAAAGGCCCTGCCGTGAAGGCTTTCCGCGAGGAGCTCGCTGCTTACCTGTCTGTTCCTTATGTAATCCCCTGCGCCAATGGCACAGATGCCCTCCAGGTAGCCCTCATGGCACTCAACCTGCAACCCGGCGATGAGGTGATCACATCCAATTTCACATTCATCTCCACTCTGGAAGTGCTTCTACTCCTCCGGCTAAAGCCTGTCGTGGTAGATATTGATCCCCTGACTTTCAATATCGATCCGGATAAAATACGGGAAGCCATCACCCCTAAAACAAAAGCGATCATCCCGGTGCATCTCTTTGGCCAACCGGCCGATATGCGCCGTATCCAGGAGATTGCCGGCGAATATGGGCTGTTTGTTATCGAGGACAATGCACAATCTCTCGGATCGCGCTATACATACTCCGGCGGGATTAGCAAAATGACCGGAACCGTCGGAAATATCGGGACTACCTCCTTCTTCCCGACCAAACCGCTTGCCTGCTATGGCGATGGAGGCGCTCTGATCACCTCTGACCCATATCTGGCCGAAACTATGGAAATGATAATCAACCACGGCGCCAAAATCAAGTATTACAACGATATCATTGGCGTTAATTCCCGTCTCGATACCCTCCAGGCAGCTATCCTGCGTGTAAACCTCCAGAATCTCGATGATTTTATCGCCCGGCGCCAGAAAGCTGCTGAATATTACAACGATAGATTAGGCTCAAATCCTTATATCCGGATTCCGAAAGTTTTTGAAGAAGGAACCCATATCTACCATCAATATACCATCCTGCTCGATCCGATCCTTCGGGATTCTGTCCGGAACAAGCTGAAAGAGAGAGGGATCCCATCGACGGTCTACTATCCGGTTCCGCTTAGCTTACAAAAAGTATTTGCCTTTGCGGGATATCGGGAAGGGGATTTCCCGATAACCGAAAATGTCTGTAAATCGGTTTTATCGCTCCCGATTCATACCGAGATGGATGAAGAGCAACTGGATACAATCTGTACGAATCTTCTGAATATTCTTGAACATGAATAATACTGACTATTCTGCCCATGAATCGGCGATTATTGATCCGGGCTGCTTGATCGGCAAGGGAACAAAAATCTGGCATTTCACGCATATTATGCCGGGTTGCCGGATTGGCGAAAACTGCAACATTGGCCAGAACGTGGTGGTTTCGCCGGATGTGGTACTGGGCAATAATGTAAAGGTCCAGAATAATGTATCGATTTATTCCGGAGTCATTTGCGAGGACGATGTGTTCCTCGGTCCTTCGATGGTGTTCACTAATGTGATCAATCCCCGCAGCGGAATAAACCGGCGCGGGCAGTATGAAACGACCCTGGTAAAAAAAGGCGCCACCATCGGAGCCAATGCCACCATTGTGTGCGGTATTACGCTTGGAGAATACTGCTTTATCGGGGCCGGGGCGGTTGTGATTAAAAATGTGGCCCCCTATGCATTGGCAGTCGGTAACCCCGCAAGCCAGTCGGGCTGGATGAGCGAGTTTGGGCATAAGCTGCTGTTTGACGAAAACGGGATGGCAACCTGCCCGGAAAGCCATGAAAAGTATACATTAATAGAGGGGTCAGTAAAAAAAATCGTCGAATGAAAGAATTGATTCTTGTTACCGGGGGAACTGGTTATATTGGCTCTCATACAGCTGTTGAACTGATTAACGAAGGTTATGAGGTGGTAATCGTTGATAATCTCGCCAATTCCACTGTGGATTCGCTCGATGGGATAGAGAAAATTACCGGGGTCCGGCCAGCTTTTGAGCAGTTCGACCTTTGCGACAAGCCCAATGTGGAAGCCTTTTTCAGGAAGTATTCCCGGCTGAAGGCAATCATTCACTTTGCAGCATATAAGGCTGTTGGCGAATCCGTTGATCAACCTCTGAAGTACTACCGGAACAACCTGGTTTCCCTGATGAACCTTTTGGAGTGCATGGAGCAATTCAAGGTACCTTTGATGGTATTCTCCTCGAGCTGTACGGTGTACGGTCAACCGAAAGAATTGCCGGTTACGGAAAATGCACCGATTCTTCCGGCCGAATCTCCCTATGGAAATACCAAGCAGATCTGTGAAGAAATCCTGCGCGACAGTGGCTGCTCGATGCCCGCCCTGCAGGTGATTTCTCTGAGATATTTCAACCCGATCGGCGCCCATCCTTCCGCCCTGATCGGTGAGCTGCCGCAAGGTATCCCGGATAACCTGGTGCCATTTGTTACCCAGACGGCTGCAGGGCTTCGCGGGGAGCTAAAAATTTTCGGTGATGATTACCCTACCCCTGATGGGTCCGCCGTGCGGGATTATATCAATGTGACAGATCTGGCCAAGGCACACGTGACGGCTATCCGCCGGTTGCTCGATCAGAAGAATGAGACCGGTTTAGAATTCTTCAATCTCGGTACCGGCCATGGCACTTCGGTTCTGGAGGTGGTAAAAACCTTTGAAAAGGTAACCGGTGTACCAGTCCACTATAAGGTTGTTGGTCGCCGGGCCGGCGATATTGTGGCGGTTTGGGCCGATACCACTAAAGCCAACCAGGTGCTCGGCTGGAAAGCAGGGACCTCCCTCGAGGACACCCTCCTGTCGGCCTGGAACTGGGAAAAAAAGTTGCGGGGAATTCAATAAAACCTGAAACCCATGAAAAAAACGATTTTAATTACCGGGGGTGCCGGATTCATCGGATCCCATGTCGTCAGGCTTTTTGTAAACAAATATCCTGATTATCATATTCTAAACCTCGATGCCCTTACCTATGCAGGCAATCTCGAAAACCTGACCGATCTTGATCAATCGCCCAACTACGCTTTTATAAAGGCCGATATCCGGGACTCGGAAGTGATTGATGCGCTGTTCGTCAAATACCCGATAACCGGAGTGTGCCATCTGGCCGCCGAGAGCCATGTAGATAGATCAATCGCCGAGCCGATGGCCTTTATCACTACCAATATTATCGGTACGGTAAACCTCCTAAATGCCGCACGCAAAGCCTGGGCCGGGAATTTCAAAGGCAAGCGGTTCTATCATATTTCCACCGATGAGGTTTACGGATCACTCGGGCCTGAAGGTTTCTTTGTTGAAACCACTTCTTATGATCCCCGCAGCCCCTATTCGGCATCGAAAGCCAGCTCCGATCATCTTGTGAGGGCCTACCACCACACCTACGGTTTGCCGGTGGTACTCACCAACTGTTCCAATAATTACGGCCCGAACCAGTTTCCCGAGAAACTGATCCCGCTTGCCATCAACAACATCAAGCACATGAAACCAATCCCTGTGTATGGGAAAGGCGAAAATATTCGCGATTGGTTATTTGTGGTTGATCATGCACGGGCTATCGACCTGGTTTTCCACGAAGGGAAAAACGGGGAAACCTATAATATCGGCGGCTTCAACGAGTGGACCAATATCAGCCTGATCCAGATCCTGTGTGACATCATGGACCGGAAGATGAACCGCGCATCTGGAACCTCCGCCTCACTGATCACCTACGTAAAGGACCGGGCCGGCCACGACCTGCGTTATGCCATTGATGCCACAAAAATCCAGCGTGAACTTGGCTGGGAACCCAGCCTGCAGTTTGCCGAAGGTCTGGAAAAAACCGTCGACTGGTACCTGGCGAATGAAGAGTGGATGACGAGGGTCACCTCAGGGAAGTATCAGGAGTATTACGACGAACAATACCATAAGAGATAAGGCTCAAGGCTCAAGGCTCAAGGCTCAAGTAAGGCGTAAGTAATATAAGGCAGTAATAAGTATGCCAAAAATAAGGAACAAGGGGCTATGCATAGGTCCGTACCTTGTATCTTACAACTTGTGTCTTACTTATTACTTACTTGAGTCTTGAGCCTTGAGCCTTGAGCCTTGAGCCTTGAATACCCAGGCCTCTTCGGAAACTCTTGCAATTAGAACATTTTCAATTGATTAGCACTATTTCTCTTTGAGGATAGGTGTATCCGGGCAGAAGTGGATATTACTATTAAATGGATTAAAAGGAGAGATTTTGGAAAACATGCATTGTCTGTATATAATGAATATATCTGTTTTCATAGGTTCGAGTTAGTATTTAGGTTAGAAAAAGCGGTTCTTCTTAATTGAAGAACTGCTTTTTTTAAGTAGTGTTATGGTGGAATTGAATTAGTATAAATGTTGAATATTAGCTGAATGGCAAACATTGAATTTGATAGTGAAAAAGTTGAACATTATTTCAAAGGAGAGTACTCCGGTAAGGATGAATCCTACATTAATGAAGTTTTTTGCGACAACAGTAAAGAGAAAGAACTTAGGAAGCTTTTATCCCGGCAGTTTAGTGAATTAAGGCCAGAGGAAGAAGCGGACGGTAAGAATCTTGACCATATCCTGTACAAGATTCATTATGATATAAACACCAGATTATCAATTCGGAAGGCCTGGTCGTTTGGTACTATTTCCAGATGGGCCCTGAGCATTGCGGGAGCAATTTTACTTCCCCTAGTGGTCTTTATGGGAATTAAAAATCATAAGGAAGCCTCCCTGAAAAAAGAAACCTGGGTTGAAATAAAAGCTCCTGCCTGGACCCGCGCGCAGTTCAGTTTACCTGATGGCACAACCGGGTGGCTAAACAGCAATTCAAGCATAAAATATGGTGGCAATTTTAGTACTGATCGCCAGGTTTCACTTACCGGTGAAGCTTTTTTTGATGTTTATACCGATAAGAAAAAACCATTTATCGTGCACACTCCGGAGATTAATGTTCAGGTATTAGGTACAAGGTTTAATATAGCATCCTATCAAAACGAGAAAACGGTTGAAGTAGTTCTTGAGGAAGGGATGCTGGTATTTAATGATCCCCAAATGAATCAGTCGCACACCATGAAACCCAATGATCTTGTCATATATAATAAAACTCTTAAGGATTTTTCAACTGAAGTCGTACAACCTCAAAAATACATATCGTGGAAAGATGGGAAGCTGGTGTTCCGGAATGATCCGCTAGATGTTATTGCCAGGCGATTGGAAAGATGGTATAATATTGATGTTGAGCTAAATGTCAGTTCACCTGAAAAATTCAGGTGGCGGGCAACCTTTGTAGATGACAACCTTGAAGAGGTTCTGATTATGCTGAAACGAAGTTTGCACGTAGCTTATAAAATTGAAAACCGGGAAATCAAACCAGACGAAACATTAAGTAAAAAGAAGGTGATACTAACTCTTAGAACCTAATGATCCAGCTATAAAAATTAAAATCCTTGCCTATGAAACAGCCTCCTATTTACCTTTTATAGCAAAAGCAGGAAAGCGTTGGAGCCGCTTCCCTGCAATATTTGCTAAGTCATTATTAATGAATAATAACCTAACTTAAAAACATTTCAAAGTTATGAAAAAAAAATTTGATCTATGGGTGAATTCATACCCATTTAAAAAACTAATTATGGAACTTAAGATCGCATTTCTCCTTATCCTGGTTAGTGTTTCGAATCTTTTTGCTATTCCAACCTATTCCCAAATAGCGAAGGTTTCCCTCGACATGGAGAACAAAAGCCTTGAACAGGTAATGGATGAAATTGAACGCCAGAGCGAGTTTTATTTCATCTTCAACCAGAAGCAGATTGACGTTGGCAGAATTGTTAGTATTCAATCGGAAAATCAACTGATTACCGCGATTCTTCCTGAGTTGTTCAAAGGGACAAATGTTAATTATGTCGTTTTAAACAGAAAAATATTGTTAACCACTGATCCCCTGGAGAACAGGCTTGTTTCTTTAGCTTCAGAGGATGAACAACAGCTAAAAAGAATTACCGGTACAGTTACCGATAAAAACGGAGCTCCCCTTCCGGGTACAAATGTTTTTGTTACCGGTACCTCTCAAGGCACGACAACTGATATGGCTGGTAAATACAGCATTGAAGTTCCCGATGGGGCAAGGAGCCTGACATTCTCTTTTGTCGGGATGGAACCCCAGACGGTCGTGATCGGGGCATTGACCCAGATTAATGTAACTATGGCTGAGTCGGCATTTGGTTTGGATGAGGTGATTGTTATTGGTTATGGAACGGTGAAAAAAAGCGACCTCACCGGATCTGTTTCATCAATAAGTCCCAAATCACTGCAGCAAGCGGTACCATTCGATGTAACCCGGTCCCTTCAGGGTAAAGCCTCCGGTGTCAGGGTTAACCAGAAATCAGGCCGGCCGGGTGAAGACGTAATTATCAGGATACGTGGAGGCAATTCATTATCCGGCGGAAATAATCCCTTATATGTGATTGATGGATTTCCTGTCGACAATTTGGGGGCAGATTTTAACCCTGAAGATATTGCGTCCATTGAAATACTTAAAGACGCTTCTGCCACTGCTATTTACGGGTCAAGAGGAGCTGGTGGGGTTGTACTGATTACAACTAAAAGAGGGCTAGTTGGAAAAACACAAATCAATTATCATGGTTCAACCGGTGTTCAGAGTTTAAGAAAAAAGATCGACCTTCTTGGCAAAAATGATTTTGTAGCCATGCAAAATGAGATTGCTGCAAAAGAAGGCGGGTCCGTCCTTACTGCAGCACAAATAGCAGCTCTTCCTGATAATGATTGGCAGGATCTAACCTATCGCAATGCAGATATTCAAAGTCACCAGCTTTCAGTATCAGGAGGAAATCAGGATGCAAGGTTCTATTCTTCCATTAATTATCTCAATCAGGAAGGGATAATATTAAATTCTGATTTTGCGAGAATTTCTATGCGTGTTAATGGCGATATTAGATTGAATAAGAAAATGACTTTTAAAGCCAACATTTCTTACACAAATGCTGTTAACCATAACGGCAACTTCGCCGCTGATGGCTGGGGGGCTATCCCATTTCAGGCCATTGTTATGCCTCCTACGGATGCAATCCTTGATGCCGATGGGAAATTCACTGTTTTTAAGGGTACCCCATGGGGAGGAAATAATCCTGTCGGATATTCACAACTGGATAAATCCACAGGCACTCTTAACAGAAATGTTAATAATATGGAATTTCAGTATGATATCATTAAAGGGCTTAGTTTGAGAATCAATGCCGGAGTGGATTTTAATAACAATACTACCGACAGCTATAGCAAGATTGGAATTTCAAACGGGGGCCCTGGCACTGGACAGGCTAGTAAGTCAATGAATAAATCATATTCTTTTGTTAATGAGAATATTCTGAATTACGCCTTTAACATCAAAGAAAGTCACAAGTTCAATGCTACTGCTGTAATGGCTTATCAAAGTTCGGTTTGGGATCAAATAAGTGGCAGTACATCGGGATTTGTATCTAACGTTTTTGAAGACAACAACCTGCAGTCCGGGACGAAACCGAATCCGCCAGCCTCATCCTACACCGATTCAAGATTGATTTCTTATTTGGGTCGTTTTAATTATACTCTCCTCGGTAAGTACTTGGTAACGCTCACCGGCAGGTATGATGGTTCTTCAAAATTCGGGAAAGATAATAAATATGCATTTTTCCCTTCGGCTGCTATTGCCTGGAGAATGTCTGAAGAGAATTTCATTAAGCAACTGGGTTGGGTTAGTGATCTTAAGCTGAGAGCAAGTTTTGGAAAAGCTGGAAATCAAGCAATTTCGTCTTATCAAACATTAGACAGGCTCAGCACCAATGTTCCGGTGTTTGGAACTGGTCGGACAGTGGGATTTGTTTCTTCAGGTTTTGCTAACCAGTCACTTAGGTGGGAAACGACCCAACAAGCCGATATCGGTGTTGATCTGAGTTTATTCGATAACAGGATTAGATTTGTAGCTGACTATTATCGAAAAAGCACAACTGATTTATTGTACAATGCCACTCTGCCGCCCTCTTCCGGATACAGTTCATCCACAAGAAATGTTGGTGAAATCCAGAATAAGGGATTTGAATTTGAACTTTCCTATAATAGCATTGGTGGGCCCGTCAGATGGGAAACCGCACTGAATATGTCCTTTAACAGGGGTATAGTAGCGAGTCTTGGTACCGATAATAACGGAAATGTAATTAAAAGAATTGATAGCCCGATTGGCGGGGGGAATTGGTTCCCATTATTCCTCGGAGAAGCACCTTCCCAATTATATGGATTTGTACTCGACGGGATTTATCAAACAGATGCTGAAGCAAATGCAATGGAGCCTGGAAAGAAAGCCGGCGATTACAAAGTAAAGGATCTGGATGGTAATGGAATTATTAATGGCGACGACCAGAAGATGCTGAGTCATCTCGAGCCAAAATTCATTTTTGGGATGAATCAATCTATTAGCTTTAAGGGTTTCGAACTTGCATTCCAGATCGTTGGCAGTTATGGAAATGAAATTGTAAATGAGTTCAATAAATACTATACTGCCATGGGTGGAAAATGGAATGTTACCCAGGAAGCCTGGGATAACAGGTGGACCGGACCGGGTTCAGCCGGTACTTATGCCGCACCTTCATCCCATTCGACCTCTTATATCACATTTGGTGCCCCAAGTACACTTTGGATTGAGCCGGGTTCGTTTTTAAGATTTAAGGACATTCGGTTATCTTACAGTATTCCGGAATCTTTTCTTAGAAAGATCAAAATAAGTGCATTATCTCTTTATTTAAGTGGTACAAACCTCATCACCTGGACTAATTATCCACATTATGATCCGGAAGCATCATGGACTTCTTCCGCTGTTAATGGTTGGGACAGGGGAGTGTACCCTTCGATGAAATCCGTTATATGCGGCATCCAAATAACATTCTAAAAAAATAAGTCATGAGAAAACTATTTATATGTCTCAGTATTATGGCCCTATTTACGTTTTGGGGTTGTGAAGATCTATTAGTGGAAAATCCAAAAACCTTTATTTCATCGGCAAACTTTTATAAGTCGGCAGGTGATTTTGAGGCTGCATTGAAAGGCCAATATGTAGCAGTCAGAAATATAAATTTACAGAAGGACGTTTCTGATGTTTTTGCTGATTACAACGACCGGCCGGAATCTGCTGAGCAAACAGGAGATTTTTGGAAGAACAATCCTTCCTCAAATTTTTGGGCAATAAGGTATGCGTGGCAATACCCTTATTCTATTGTGAATAATTCAAATTTAATTCTGGAAGCTCTGAATAATGTGGATTTGGGTGATGCTGTTGAAAGCAAGATAGAAGCTGAAGCTAAATTTTTGCGGGCTTATGCATATTTTAATCTGGTTCAATTTTTTGGAGATATTCCTTTGAGGACTTCCCCGGTAACTTCAATTGCTGAAACCAAGGCTCCAAAAGCACCACAGTCTGATGTTTATGATTTAATAATCAGTGATCTGGTCTTTGCTGAGTCGAATTTGCCTGAAAATGCTTCTGATGTCGGCAGAGTTTACAAGGAGGTTGCAACTGCTTTGCTAGCAAAAGTTTACTTAACATCTGCCGGTTTTCCGTTAAACAAAACAGCAAACTTTGCTTTGGCAAAGGCAAAGGCAGTGGAAGTGATTAACTCTGTAAAATTTTCATTGGTGAGTGATTATGCTGGCATATTTCATCAGGTTAGGACTTACACGAGTGAATCCATTTGGGAAGCAATGTTTTCCATTCCTGCCGCTTTTAACAATTTGCACGTCAGAACTGCGCCAACAGGAAGCAACACTGCAAACCTCATGCCAACCGAAGCATTCATTAATAGCTTTCCGGTTGGCGACAGAAGAAAGGAATGGGGTATAAAGAATGGGTATGTTAACGCAAAAGGGCATACCATTATTACAAGAACCTATTATAACAAATTTATCGTTGAGAAGTTCTTTGAAGATGAACTCGCGGCATCTTCTGCCGAGCAGAATTGTGAATATTCAGTTCCAATTTTACGATTAGCCGAGATGTATTTGATTGCGGCTGAGGCAGAAAAGGAAGTCAATGGACCCGGTGGTGCATATCAGTACATTAATACGGTACGGAATAGAGCTAGAATCGATAAATCAAATCCAACACAGGTACCTGATTTAAGCGGATTGTCAAAGGATTCATTCAGAGATGCCGTTTTGATGGAGAGAGCATGGGAGCTGTATGTCGAGGGAAGTGCGTGGTTTGATTTGAAACGCACCCAGACGTTTAATAAAGTTCAGGTGGCAAGAGGATCAAGTCTAACCGTTCCAATCGGATTGTATAATAATACCTGGCTCATTCCGGATTTTGAAATCTCTAATAATAATATTGAACAAAATCCATCTTATGGAGGGAAATAGTTAAAGCGTTCGATTGACAAATTTAGCCATTTGAACCTTATTGGTAAAGAAAGTTTATTAACTGGCAAGGAGGAGTGACGGTAATATGCCGTCACTATTCCTTAATTTTCTCATTGAGGAGATTTTAATAAATTTAATTATTGTTATGCACAATAAAACATTAAAATATGCATGCAAAATATTTGGCGCTTTCATTTTTTTTGATTCATAGTCTTAATGGTTTTGCTGGGATAAATGTTGTATATCACTCTGCTGATAGCGATAGAATAATAGATACTTATTTAGGATCAGTTCAGGAATACACTCAAACTTTTCAGCAGGAGGATAAATCAAGTTCAGCCCAGGATATTGTTCTGAAAGATGGCAGAAGTACCTTTCTTTACTGTTCAAAAGCAACCCGGCAAATTGGCGATTTGGTATTGCAGGGAGGAGAGCATATGAAATGGAAAGGAAATGCTGAAGTGGGTTGGGCGATAAAAGTACCATCAAATGAAAAGTATGACCTGTTTTTGATTGCCGATGTTCTGGGAGAAAGTAAAAACCAGGAAATGTTTTTCTCAGTCGGTTCAAAAATATTCAAATTCAAAATCAACCCAACATCCGGACCCTGGATAGGTGGAGGGAAAAATTTTCAGAGAATAAAGATTTTATCGAAAATTCCTTTGCCGGAAGGAAGCCAGGAGGTAATGATAAAGTCAACAAATATTGCCAATGAAAATGTCCTCCTGAATTTTCGATCTATTGAACTTGTGCCCGTTTCAACTTCTCTGTCCATTGAAAAAGAAAAAAAACTGGCTGTAGGTTCCAGGGCTAGCACGGAATGGCTTGGAAAAGTGGGTTACGGATTGATGTTTCACTGGACCTCACAAAGTGTAAATCAGGATGGGTCGAACAAATCCTATGAACAGGCTGTGATCGACTTCGATGTCGAAAAATTCGCAAATATGGTTGAAACAACTGGAGCTGGGTATGTCATTTTTACGATCGGACATGCAAAGGCATACTGTCCTGCACCGATCGCAAGCTGGGAAAAATACCATCCGGGAATGACGACCAAGCGGGATTTGATTGCGGAGATTGCCGATCAGCTTAAGAAGAAGAATGTTCGTCTGATATGCTATTTGCCAACTCACGTGGTAGCAAAATATAAAAAAGTTGATGGTGTGGAATTTATGAAGATTAACACTGAAATTCTACGCGAGATGGGCAATCGATACAGGGATAAAATTGAGGGATATTGGTTTGATGGCTGGTATCAATGTTTTGAAGAATATCCGGATGTTTCATTCAAAGATTTTTTTGAAGCAACAAAAGCAGGAAATAAAGACAGAATTATCGCATTAAATTCCTGGATTTATCCTGCCGTGACACCATGGCAGGAATATTGGGCCGGAGAAGTAGCCAGTCCGGTAGCTCTTCCCGAAAAGGGGTTCATGAAAAATGGTCCTGTCCCGGACCTGCGGTATCAGGCGCTGTTGATTATGGAGCCTTATTGGGTGCAGGAGAAAGCCATAATGCCCGACCCCAGGTACAGTTCTGCCCAACTTAGTGAATATATCGCCAACTGTATGAACAATGGAGGTGCAGTGACAATAAATATGGGCATTTACCAGGATGGCCAGGTTGGTGACAAAGCGCTTCAGGTGATGAAAGAGGTTCGGAATCAAATCAGGACAAAAAAATTGACTGTTAAATAACAGTATCCTATAAACTGGTTTTTACCTTTTTTTAATTACCACATCAGCAGGCCTTTGTTTGACAGGCTTACCAGTTTTAGTCGATATTCGTTTTTCCGGTAAAGCTTTTGATTTTCGCAAAAGGATGGGTCTTCAATGGGCCACCAGAAAATAGAATTATTCGGGATAAGAAAAGACTTTACTTATGAAAACAACCCTAACCACAAAAATTGCCTTCACCAGCCTGAAAGCATGGGAAATTCCTATTCGCGGTATTAACCTGATTCTCCTCGGAGGATTGTTTATTTTGTTAAAACCTGCCAATGTTCTCGCTGCACCGGGATGCTTTCAGCAAGAACAATTCGTGGCGATTCAGATTAAGCCCAACGATGTGACCATTCTCATGTCGGACCGCGCAAAGCTGACGGGTAATTTGAAAGTTTTTAACATTGACCCCACAAATTTAAAGCGATTCTGGGTTCAAAACTGGAAGAATCCTGACGATTCTTTCGAATGGACACTCAACGCACCTGCAGACGGTCTGTATACGGCTGACATGCTGATTGAGGGTGCTCCCGGCAATAAGATTGAAATTGCGGGTCCGGTCAACAGCCTTATTTGCACACTACAAGTGACCGGCTGGGACAAGATTGCTGTTCCGGGAGAATTATCCCTTCGCAAAGGGACAAATAAAATTTCGGTGAAAGCTATGGAACCGGCCAACCTTAAATTTAAGTCGCTTGAATTGATAAACTTAGCCGACAAAAGTAATATTGAAGAGCGAATCAGGAAATTCCGCTCCAACACAAAATGGATGGTTCATGCAGGATTCGGCTTGATGTTTCAATGGGGTGAATGGGGCTACCCGCAGCACGGTGCTAAAAAGCCATGGCCAAAAATGATAGATGATTTCAACGTGGATGCGTTTGCTAATATGGTTGCGGAAGTCGAGGCGGGATATGTGGTTTGGTCAGCAACCTGGTCGACCTATTTTTTCCCTGCACCGATCAAGGCTATCGATAACATCTTGCCCGGTCGCACCTGTTCCCGTGACCTGATTGGAGAGCTGGCGGATGCGCTCAACAAGCGTGGAATCAAGTTGATTCTCTATTATCACCTCGGTCATGGCGAAAATGTCAATTTGGAATGGTGGAAGAATAATTGGGTTTCGCAGGATGATCAAACAATATTTATAAAAAATTTCTGCTCAATTACCACCGAGGTCGGAGAGCGCTATGGAAAGAAACTCGCCGGATGGATGATTGATGACGGAATGATATATTATCCCAGCCCGTTCGAGCAGTTGGGCAAGGCACTTAAGGCAGGCAATTCCCACAGACTCATTGCTTACAATTCCTGGATCCTGCCCCGCTTCACCGAATTTCAGGATTTCTTTTTCGGTGAAGGTAATGAAAAGGGTATTGACGGAGCAGGTCCGAAAGGCGGTAATGGTATTGTTGCCGATGGTCCCCAGAAGGGATTGCAAGGTTTTGCCAACTTTATATTGGACGGTCCTAACTGGGGCATTGCCCAACCTGAAACCACGATCAATCCACCTCAGTATACCAAGGATCAAATTGCTTCACTGGTGAAAAATGCAATGGAACGAAAGCTGGTAATGAGCTTCAATTTGCTGATGTACGAAGATGGTTCGGTTTCACCGGCTTCACTTGAAATGATGAAATATGTGCGATCAATTGCACGGGGGAAATGATTGTATGTCTAAAATAATTTTGACAGTTATCACGGAATATTGTTTGAAGATGTTACCTATTGCAAATCAATAAAACTTTGAAGATGAAAAAGTGGAATAAAAAGACGTCAAGGATCCTGAGGAGTATATCGTTCTCCGGGCTTGTTTTGTATTTGCTCCTTTTTTCGGGTTGCACCTCAGAACAAAAGGGTAAAGGTTCAGCAACGGATACCGAACCGGTCGTTCAGCCGTTCATGACCAAATACAGCATTGTATTGTACGGGTCCCGGGCAGAAAAATCTGAACAGGTGCAAAAGCTTCCCGGCGACGTATTTCTGATGGAGGGTAGCGGAAGTTTTACCTGGAAAGTCAACGTTCCAAAGTCGGGAGAATATGAACTTGTGCTAAGTTATGCGGCAGACCGTGATAGTTCCAAAATTCTGATTGATTGCGAAACGGACAGCCTTACAGACTTGGTGCACAAAACAGAGGGCTATTATTATGGGTCCAATATCAAATGGCAGCAAAACTATGAAAGAATTGCGGCAAAAGGAATTCTTATGTTAAATGCCGGAGAAACCATCATTTCATTCAGATTGGCAGATCCGATTCCAAGAACCATGCTATTTTTTCGATGCATTGAGCTTATCCCGGTTTCCGACAAGAGTGAAATAAATGCGGAAATTGAGAGAGCGGCCAAGGCACGAGCCAGCACAGACTGGCTCGTTAAAGCAGGTTATGGAATCATGCTGCATTGGACTTCGCAGAGTCAGCCTAAAATTGGCCCGCACAAACCGTATGCCGATGCTGTAAGGGATTTCGATGTGGATGCGTTTGCTGACTTTGTTGAACAGACCGGTGCCGGTTATGTTTTATTCACAAACGGACATGGAGAAAGTTATTGTCCGGCACCCATCCGTGCCTGGGAGAAAATCCACCCTGGGATGACCACGGAACGAGATCTGTTAATCGAATTGTCGGATAAACTGAATGCCCGTGGCATCAAATTTATGATCTACATGAATTCACCACGAATGGCGGGGATGGGGAAGGTTTCGGCTGAACAGTACATGGATAATCACCGAGAAATACTGACCGAAATCGGTGAACATTACGGAAGCAAGATTGCAGCTTATTGTTTTGACAGCTGGTATCAGGGTTACGAGGAATATCCGGATTTTTCGTTTGAGGAACTCTACCGACTATGTAAGATTGGCTATCCTGATCGACTGGTTTCGTTCAACACCTGGATCCTCCCTGTTAATACTCCTTGGCAGGATTTTTGGTTCGGAGAGACCTACGTTCCGGGCCGTCCGGCTGAAGAGCGCATCATACAGAGGGGACCGGGCCGCGGTTTGCAGTATCAATCGCTGATTGTTCTTGAAAACCTTTGGGTTCACGACAATCCTTCTCCAATGGCATCCCCTTGGCTGAGTGCAGAAGCACTGGCGGAATTTATCAAAGCAAACATGCAGAAAGGAGGAGCTGTTACCATCAATGTAGGAATTTACCAGGAGGGTACGTTTGGAGAAAAATCATTGGAAGTAATGAAGGCCCTTAAAAAAATTGTCAGATGAGAATAATAACTTGATCATGAAGAAAACTATAGTTCTGGTTATTTTAGTTGTTCAATTTGCTATTGGGGGCCTGGCTCAGCATTCAGTAAGGTGGAACGACTCTTTACGGCGGCCGGCTTTCAAATTTCAGCGATTTACTGATCAAAAATGGGATACCACCTCCCTGGCAAAACCAGGGGATCTAAAATGGTTTCAGGATGCGCGTTTCGGAATGTTCGTGCATCTGGGATTGTCAAGTTTAAAGGGAGTGGAATTAGGATGGGGCAGGCAAACTCATAAATTTCCAGACATCGGTATAGGAACAGTACCCGATTCCGTTTATGACAATCTTTATAAGGATTTTAAACTCGAAAATTTTAATCCGTCAGCATTCGTGAAAATTGCCAAAGATGCCGGTGTCAAGTATATAGTAATAATAACAAAACATCATGATGGATTTCATATGTGGAACACATCCTGCTCGGATTACAATATCATACGGACTCCATTTGGAAAGGATTATCTTAAAGAATTTGCCGATGCTGTGCATAACGCTGGCTTGAAATTGGGCTTCTATTACTCCCAAAGAGACTGGTACCATCCAGACTATGAGCCAATAGACCGCGCTACTCAAAAAACATTGGGAACGAACAGGGAAACAGACATGTTATCCGTTCCGCTCGATCAGAAGGTGAATGTTACGGAAAAGGAAAAACGGTATATACACTATATGTACGATTGTGTCACTGAATTGTTAACACAGTATGGCAAAGTGGATGTATTATGGTTTGATGCAGCCTGGTGGGGTGGTATGTTTACTGAAGAAATGTGGGATGCTGAAGGATTGTACAATCTGGCGAGGCACTTACAACCAGGTATAATCATAAATAACCGCGCCTCCATTCCCGGCGACTTTGATACGCCCGAACAGTACGTTGGTGATTTTCAGAATTCAAGGCCATGGGAATCGTGCATGACTTTAACTCCCCCATCCTGGGGCTGGAAACCAAATCAGAAGGTTAGTTCTGCAAAAGATTGTATTTATTCTTTGGCAAGCACCGCCGGAGGAGATGGCAATTTGTTGATGAATGTGGGGCCAAGGTCTGATGGAAGCATTGAACCAGAACAGGTAAAAGTGCTCGAAGAGATAGGGGAGTGGCTGCGGAAGAACGGCACAAGCATATATGAAACGCGTGGTGGAATTTACCTTCCAACAAAAAACCTGACATCAACCTACCGAGGTGCAAAATTATTTTTACACCTATTGGATATTAAAGGTGAGAAGTTGGTACTCCAGGCTATAAAAAGCAGAACTATTATTAAGGCATACTTTTTAATAAATGGGGATGCTGTGGAATGTAAAAAAGTTGGAGATTCATATGAGTTCAAATTGCCGAAAGAATTACCCGATCAATTAGATACAGTTCTGGTGGTAGAGTTTGACAAGATTTTGGACGGAATTAAACCCATCGCACCGTTGCTTTAGATCATTGGCCATGACAATACTAATACCCAGGACCTTAAATAAACCGTTCAAAGATAAATTTCATTACATTCATGGGAAAAGTACTTAATAACAAATTATCTATGAAAAACTTAAACCTATTTACTCTCATTATAAGCTTTTTTATTTTTTCGACGGGCATATCCCAGGCTCAAGTCAACATTTATGTTGCGCCTCAAGGAAAAGATGCCAATCCGGGTACTCTGGATCAGCCTTATGCAACCATTGAAAAGGCACGGCTCGAGGCCCGCCAGATTAAAGAAGCGGTAAATGTCATTCTTCGAGGCGGAATTTATTATTTAACCCAGCCTGTGGTTTTTGCAGACCAGGACTCAAGAACCAACAATTCTCAGATGACCTTCACCGTGTTCCCGGGAGAAAAGGCAGTAGTCAGCGGAGCCCTACCCCTGAATCTAAAATGGAGCAAATACAAAAATGGGATATGGCAGGCAAAAGTTGAAAAAGATTTGATTTTCGATCAGCTGTTTGTAAATGGAAAACTTCAACGGATGGCGCGATATCCTAATTATGATCCCACAGCCAAATTTCTTGGGGGTACGGCGGAGGATGCCTTGAGCCCCGAACGCATCAAAAATTATAAAAACCCTCAAGGAGCATATGTTCACGCTCTGCATGCTGCTGAATGGGGCGACTTCCATTATATTGTTAAAGGAAGAGAAGATAATGGAGCATTGATTCTCGAAGGTGGCTGGCAAAATAACCGGCGCATGGGGATGCATAAAAAGCACCGCTTTATTGAAAATGTATTTGAAGAATTGGATACCGTCGGGGAATGGTATTTCGATAAAAAATTGAAAACCTTGTATTTCTATCCTCCAAAAAACGAGAATCTGAAAATTGCCAGAATCGAGTCTCCTCAATTAAAATCCCTGTTCGAATTTCGAGGAACAGAAGAAGCACCAATCCGAAACATCAATATCGAGAATCTGGAGCTAACCCAAACGCTGCGTACTTTCATGGATAATAAAGAACCTCTTCTCAGAAGTGACTGGACCACCTATCGCGGAGCCACTGTATTTATGGAAGGAGCTGAAAAATGTAATGTTACAGGTTGCTATTTTAATTCTGCGGGTGGAAATGCTGTCTATTTCAGTAATTATAACCGCGACAACCGCTTGTCGGGTTGTAATATATTCAACGCAGGCGCCAGTGCCGTGAGCTTTGTCGGTGATCCGAACGCGGTTCGATCTCCCAGTTTCGAATACAATGATTTTGTTCCATACCATCTAATGGATTTGATTCCGGGTCCGAAAACAAATAATTTTCCTTCGCAATGCCTGGTATTTGACAATCTTATCCATAATATCGGATATACTGAAAAACAAAGCGCAGGTGTGCAGATTTCCATGTCACAGGGCATTACTATATCCCATAATACTATTTACGATGTTCCCCGCGCAGGGATCAACGTCAGCGAAGGAACCTGGGGCGGACATATGATCGAAAACAATGATGTTTTTAATACGGTGCTAGAGACGGGAGACCATGGATCCTTTAATTCCTGGGGTCGCGACAGATACTGGTATCCTGATCCAAGGATTATGGACAGCCTGGTAGCTGCGCATCCGGAACTTATATTACTTGATGCAGTTAAAACAACCACCATTCGCAATAACCGTTTCCGATGCGATCATGGGTGGGATATTGATCTGGATGATGGATCATCAAACTATGATATCTATAATAACCTATGTTTAAATGGAGGACTTAAACTCCGTGAAGGCTGCTATCGGAGTGTGTACAATAATATAATCCTTAATAACTCCTTCCATCCTCATGTTTGGTTTAAAAACAGCCGGGATATTTTTATGCATAATATTGTATACGCAGCCTATGCTCCGATACGGGTCAGAGACTGGGGAAAGTTTATAAATCATAATGCATTCCGGGATTCAGCATCCTTTGAAAGGGCACAGCGTAATAATACAGACCTGAATTCGGTTGTTGGGAATCCTATGTTTATTGATCCTGCCAACGGAAATTTTCAGGTTTCGGAGGGATCTCCGGCACTGCAATGCGGTTTTATTAATTTTGATATGGAAAGTTTTGGAGTTGTGTCCCCGGAATTAAAAGCCTTGGCCAAGAAAGTGGCGTTGCCTTCGACAGATTTTCCCATGGGACAAACCAGTGATGAAATCATCGATTTTATGGGAATGAAAATTAAAAACCTGACTACCTTAGGGGAGCGTTCAGCAACGGGGATGAGCTCAGAAACAGGTGTGTTGATTATTGACGTGCCTGCAAAGACTATCTTTTCAGGTTATTTTAGACCTAACGATGTGATCTTAAGTTTCAATGGACATCAGGTTACAAGGGTTTACGAACTGCTGGAACAACAAGCAAAGGCCGGTCAGAATAAGCCTATGCCAGTAAAAATTTTCAGAAACCAGAAAGAGCAGATTGTTACTGTAAGAATAATTGAATGATAAATTAATTTTCAATTTAGGGGTTTATCAGAATGGAACCGTAGGAGAAAAAGTGCTGCAAGTTATGCGTGAGGTTCGCGAACAAATAAGGAAATAGGTGAAGGTGATGGACAGTTACGGAATGATTTTTTAATAATATAACAATGCTTAACCATGAGGAACTTAATATACACTTTAGGAATTTCCATGATTTTTATGCTGACTATTTGTTCCCCGGCGGGGAAAAAAGAACCAGCTACTGAAGACCGTATGCAATGGTGGGACGATGCTAAGTTTGGTATGTTTATCCATTGGGGCATTTATTCCGTGCCGGCAGGAATTTACAATGGCAAAGAAATTCCCGGTATCGGTGAATGGATTATGAACCGGGGAAAAATCCCGGTTGCCGAATATAGGAAATACTCAGCCAAGTTTAATCCGGATAAATATGATCCTAATGCCTGGGTCAAAATGGCTAAAGATGCAGGGATGAAGTATATTGTCATTACTTCAAAACACCACGATGGATTTGCCTTGTTCGATTCGAAGGTAACCGACTGGGATGTAGTCGATGCGACACCTTACGGTAAAGACCTTCTCAAACCATTGGCCGAAGCCTGCAAGAGGGAAGGAATTAAATTGGGCTTTTATTATTCCCAGGCACAGGATTGGGTTCACCCCGGAGGGTCGGCTGCCAATGGCCGTTGGGATTCGTCCCAAAATGGCAGTATGGATGAATATATAAAAAATATCGCTGTTCCTCAGGTGGAGGAAATCCTTTCAAACTATGGTGAAGTCGATATTTTATGGTGGGATACTCCGGTGGACATGAACAAAGAGCGTGCTGAAAAATTTCTGCCTGTCCTGGCAATACATCCGAAACTAATTACAAACAATCGCTTGGGAGGTGGTATGAGCGGTGATACAGAGACACCTGAACAGTTTATTCCTTCAACAGGGTTCCCCGACCGTCATTGGGAAGTTTGTATGACCATGAACGATACCTGGGGGTACAAATCAAATGACCATGAATGGAAGTCAACTAAAGATCTGGTCCTGAAACTATCAGATATCGTATCGAAAGGCGGTAATTTTTTATTAAACGTAGGACCTACTTCCGAAGGAGAAATTCCCAAACCCAGTGTAGAGCGTTTAAAGCAAGTAGGTGAATGGATGAAAGTAAACCATGAAGCGATCTATGCTACCCAGGCCAGCCCTTTTCCGCACCTGCCTTGGGGAAAGGCGACACTAAAAGAGCATAAGCTTTATTTGCATGTTGTGTCCTGGCCTAAGGATGGTATTTTGAAAGTGCCATTGAAAAACAAGGCTCTAAGTGCCTGGTTACTTGCAGATCCAAATTCTAAGCTTGAATTGGCACAGGATGAAAACCGGATAGAGATCAAAGTTTCTGATGAAGCACCGGATAGCATTCTCTCTGTTGTTGTCCTTCAATTTGAAGGGGCCCCCGAAACTTTTCCGGTTCCCAGCGCTGGTAAATTGGGAACAGCATCATCAGTTGATTCGACCACTGTTGTTAAAAATCTTTTTGATGGTGACCCGAAAAATTTATGGAAACCTGCACTAGGGGAAAGGAGAGCCTGGGTTGAGGTCGATTTGGGGGAACCCCTTAATATTGGCAGTTTCACAGTTGTCGAACCCTGGAATCCATGGGACAACCATGGACAGGAATTTACGCTTCAATATAAAAATGGGGATAAATGGGTTGATATAGTTAGCGGAAAAACCAATGGCTGTGGCCATACCCAACAGTTTGAACCAGTCACTGGAAGGTATTTCCGCCTAAATATTGCAGGGGCGAAAGATGGTGTGCCCGTTTTAAATGAATGGGTTTTGAATCGGTCACTGTAGCATTTCAATCAATACCATATTACAATGAAAATTAATAAAAAAAGAGTATCGACTTTAGGCAATAAAGTCAACTTAATATCTTTTTTCCTTTTGCCATGTTTTGTTTTCTTTTCCGGATGTTCACCAGCCCCCTCTGTCCAGCCTTCCGGTAAATATTACACTGTAGAATATTCCCCGTCAGGTAAATCGGTCGAATTACAGATCCCCGTTACCTACACTTTATGGGTCCCAGGAGTGGCTAAAACCATTCGCGGGGTGATTGTCCACCAGCACGGGGCAGGAATTCTGGCATCCGAGCAGGGGGCTGCAGTAGCCACTGACCTGCATTGGCAAGCCCTTGCCAAGAAATGGGATTGTGCATTACTCGGATCATCGTATCATGTATTGAATGATGCAACAGACCTGACCCCGGGTGGATCCGAGCTTTGGTTTGATCCCCGGCATGGATCGGATCAAGTATTCCAAAACGCCCTTGCTGAATTTGCCAAACATACTAAGCATCCTGAGATTGAGAAGGTTCCTTGGGTTCTCTGGGGTCACTCTGGAGGTGGTATATGGGCAGATGTTATGAGCACCTTGCATCCTGAACGTATTATCGCAATTTGGATGCGGTCAGGCTCAGCTGCAATGTTCCGTACTAAACCTGAATTTCCACAACCCGAAATTCCCTCCGCCGTGTATGCAATTCCTGTAATGTGTAATCCTGGAATAAAAGAAAAAAAGAATCTGGTATGGATAGGAACACTTGCCACGTTTCAGGAACATCGTGCAAAAGGAGCGCCGATAGGCTTTGCTCCAGATCCCCGGACAGGCCATGAGTGTGGTGATACCCGATATTTGGCTATTCCCTATCTTGATGCCTGTATGGCGCTTAGGCTGCCAGATAAAAATAGCAGTGATCAAACCCTTAAGCCAATAAATATGGATGAAGCATGGTTTGGTTCATTAACGGACAGCGTGGCTATTCCTGCAAAAGAATTTGCTGGTGATCCTATAGATGCTGTTTGGTTACCAAATCAAAAAGTAGCAAAGTATTGGGAAGAATATATAAAGACGGGTGAGGTTAGTGATGATAGCCCTCCTCTTTCACCCACCAATGTTCAGGTTTCTGATCAAGGAGACCTTGGAACCAAAATAACATGGGATGCGGAGGCTGATTTTGAGAGTGGTATCCGCTGCTTTGTTATTCTCCGCAATGGAAAAGAGTTGGCCCAGGTACCGGAAAAACCTTATGGGGAATATGGACGCCCATTGTTCCAGTCAATGTCTTATGGAGATACGCCCAGACCTGATATGCCCCAATCAAAAATGATTTATGTTGACAATTCTTCTATTAATGGGTTAAACCAAAAGTATTCTGTTATTAGTGTGAACGGTGTAGGACTAAGGTCTGAACCGTCAAAATATTGATTTGGCTATTCCTATTTTACAGGCAAAATCATTAAAAAGAAATGAAAAAGATTGATGCAACATTAAAAAAGCATTATTTTCACTCAAAAATGAAAATTAATGCAGTATTATTTTTTATTGCATGTAGTGTTTGCATTCTTGGAATTGGACCGGTAGCTGCACAAAATTCAGGTTTCGGAACAGAAAAAACTTCCTGGTATGGATTTGACCGCTATGATTTTGTGATGGACGAGCAAACACTGGAAATAGCCCCAATCAAAGCACCGGAAGGTGAAAAAAATGGTGTCGGGGCTCCGGCAAAGGGACAACGACGATGTATAGTGGTAGTTCCAAAGGTTGCAGCACCGGGCAATCCGTGGTCGTGGCAAGCCTGCTACTGGGACCACCGGCCCCAGGCCGAGGTGGAACTGCTGCGAAGGGGTTTTCATATTGCCTTCATCACCCCCGACCCGGGCAAGCAGTGGGACGCGTGGTACGCCTTCCTGACGGAAAAGTACGGGTTTTCGAAGAAACCTGCGTTCGATGGCATGAGTAAGGGCGGCGTAAATGCTTATCGATGGGGCACCTCCAATCCTGACAAGGTTTCCGCAATCTACGCTGACAATCCCGCCATATGGCAGGAAGACATTTCGAAGATGGTTGAACTCGCCAAGCGGGACGTGCCGTTGCTGAACGTTTGCGGCAGCCTCGATTTTGTCCTGGGTTGCACGAAGGTCATCGAGAACGTCTATCACCAGGCGGGCGGTCGGATCACTATCATGATCAAGGAAGGCACTGCACATCACCCGCACAGTTTGCAGGATCCCAAGGTGATCGCCGATTTCATTGAACAGGCTCAGGCCGCTCCGGCGGCCCGGCCCGGTTTTCTGGACGACTCGTACGTAAAGTCCTCTTATTACAGCGTCGAGAATTCCTACATTTACCTCCAAGAGGAGGATACTTACGCTACCTGCCGGGGACCTATGTTCTCCCCGTCCTATGACCGTTATGATCAGACCACTAAGTCGTGGGGTAACACCGGTATGGCAGTGCTGGTACCGAAGAATCCGGCCGCCGGGAAGTTATGGGTTTTGCGCGCGGATCGCATCGACCGGACCACGTCGGAGGTTGATCTGGCCCTGCTCGCCAAGGGTTATTATATCGTCGCCCCACCACTCCTCGGTGGGCGTGGCCCGCAGCGAGAGGATTGGAATGCGGTTTACAAGCTCATGACCGACGCTGGTTTCTCCAAAAAGCCGGCCTTGGAAGGCGTCGGTGCGGGCGCTGGGGAGGCATACGCATGGGCCGTCGAAAACGCGGACAAGGTTTCGTGCATCTACGGCGAGAACCCCGTTCTGCGCGGCACCATGGTCACGAAGGGAAACCCTGACGAAGACGCAAAAGTACCGCACATCGACGATCTTTCGCCGCTCGCCAAGGCTGGCGTGTCGATCCTGCACGTTTGCGGTAGCCTCGATCCGTGGCTCGACCGCGAGACGCGGGTGGCGGAGAAGAAATATAAGGAACTCGGCGGAAATTTCACGGTGATCATCAATCAGGGCGAGGGCCATTTTGCGGTCGGGCCGCAGGATCCGAAGCCAGTGGTGGATTTCATTGTGGCCAAAACCCAGTAACCTGCGAGATAGGGCGGGTGTTAGTTAAAGTAAACACATGAATGTTCGAGCAATTTCAATCTTGGGTAAGTCGAAGTATTCGACAATGTTGGGTATCAGATCCGTCTTTTTGACAGTATTTATTATTTGCGTATTTGGCTTCGCCGAAATAACTCAAGTTTTAGCCACAACTTCTTCGGCTGCAGAGCAGCAGCCGTCTGCACCATCGCCGCAAAAAAGCCAGGCTTCCGACTGCATAGAAATTCTCAAGGATATCGAGATCGGCAAGGTGGGCACCCGCGTGTTGCACGCCGACATCGCCCGCCCGAAGAAGCTGCCTGCCGCCCCCATGCCTGCCGTAATGTGGATTCATGGCGGCGCGTGGTCCTCCGGCTCGCATCATGAAATGCAGCAAACCGTACGACTCGCCAACCACGGATACCTGGTCCTCAGCGCCGGCGGCCACCTGGCAGCCCTCATGGGCGTTACCGGCGACAAGCCCGACTTGGAAGGTAATGGTGGCTCCGCTGGCTTCAGCAGTCGCGTGCAGGCTCTGGTCGATTTCTGCGGTCCGACCGTATTCGATGGCCGCCCCGAAGCCTATTCAAATTTTACCACCAAGATGGCTGGCGGCACCTTTGAACAGAAGCCCGACATCTTCAAGCAGATGAGCCCACTCGAAAACGTCAACCCGAAGGCATGCCCGTTCCTCATTGTGAATGGCGAGAAGGATACGATGGTGCCGCTGCACCATGCCCAGCTCATGACCGAGGCGCTGAAACGATCCAACGTACCGGTGGAGATGATCATCGTGAAGAACGCCGGCCACGGCTATACGCTGGTCGCCCCGCGCGGAGACCTGCCCGCCCAGCCGCCTCCGGACGATGTGGACGCGGCCGTCCTGAAGTTCCTCGATGCAAACTTGAAGAAGTAGAATCTGGAGGCCTTGTGATTGCTGTAAACGAAGCAGTTTATGACTATACACAATTAGCAAAAAACAAGAAAATCAAATGAAAAATTCGTTGAAAAAACATTGGATGAAGCCAGTTTTCAGGAGTTTCATGTTTGCCTTTGCCCTTTTGATTGCGATGGTTCCTAAGACAAAAGGAGCGGTTCAACAGGAAAAAGAGAAAATAGTGAAGGCCGATTCTTTAGTCCTGCAGAAACTGTCGGTCGTTCTCAATCCGGGCGATCTGAACTTCCTGAAAGCGCCACTGGCCGAGTACAAGGCTTCACTGCGTGAGAGCAGCCCACGAGGCTTCTGGGTGCAGGGATGGAACACGCCGGAGCAGTTTTTCCGGTGGACCATAACTGCTCCGTCGGCCGGCAATTACGTCGCTGAAGCATTAATTAGCGGAGAGCCGGGCTCTACAATTGAGATCATCGGCCCCCTGAATAGCCTGGCATTGACATTACCGGCCGGCAACGACCATTGGGGGAACAACTGGAACCGGCTACGCGTCCCGGGCGCACTCTCGCTGCCCGAGGGAGAGAGTAGCATTATGGTGCGCAGCCCGGAGCCCAAAGGCGCTTCTACCGCCAAGCTGAACGGCATGGCGCTCCTGAGCCTGGAACTAGCCACGGCAGCAGCCCGCAAAGACCTGGACCAGCGCGTGCGGGAGTTCCGTTCGAGCACGAAGTGGTTCGCGGATGCGAAGTATGGCGTCTTTCTGCAGTGGGGCGAGTGGGGATATCCGCAGGACGGCGATAAGAAGAAATGGCCGCAGATGATTGACGACTTCGATGTGGAGAAGTTCGCCGCCAACATGCAGGAAATCGGGGCGGGCTATGTGATATGGTCAGCCACATGGCGCACTCACTACTTCCCAGCGCCGATCAAGGCTGTGGACAACGTGCTGCCCGGCCGGACGTCGAAGCGCGATCTGATCGCAGACCTGATCAGCGCGCTTGGACGGCGTGGCATTAAACTGATCCTCTACTACCATTGCGGGTACGGCGACAAGGAGTGGCAGGCGCGAAACTGGAGCAACGACGATCCCAATAACTGGGGCATGGACCCGGCCTTCCGCAAGCATTGGGGCGACATCATTACGGAGGTCGGGCTGCGCTACAGCAAAGGACTGGCAGGTTGGCTGGATGACGAGGGCGAGTATCCGAAGCCCTACGAAGAGATCGGGCGGCAGTTGAGGGCCGGCAATCCCGATCGTATCATCTCCATCAATGACTGGGTACGGCCCCGGCTGACGGAGTTTCAGGATTATCAGTTTGGGGAAGGGTTCACAGGGCTCAACAATGGCGCAGGGATTCGCTACCCAAACGGCCCTGAACGCGGCAGTGACGGCATATACAAAGAAGGCCCTCACAAGGGGTTGCAGGCGCACGGCACTTTCGTACTTGATGGCCCGGATTGGGGTGTATTCCGTCCCGAGACAACTATCCATCCACCGCAGTTCACGAATGAGCAACTCACCTCAATCGTTGAAGAAGCCGTGGCCAGGAAGATCGTGTTGAGCTTCTGCCTGCTCATGTATGAGGACGGAACATTCTCGGAGAAGTCTCTCGAAGCGATGCGGCTGGTGAGGAAAGTCGCGCGCGGCAAGTGAATGACGCAAGCGGACATCGCGAGTGTAGCGGAGTCCACTGGTGTTGTCCCGGTCTATACAGATGGCGTCAGGAAGCTGATGTTGCATCTGGTGAATTTGAAGGGCTTCCCGAAGCAGAAGGCGCGCACGCGCAATCGCAGAACTGGACAATACGCTGTCTGGGGAGGGCGGGTAGAGCAAGCCGGCCTTTTAAGGCGTCATCACGGGCGCCGGAGAGGCATGCGCATGGGCAGTCGAAAACGCGGACAAGGTTTCGTGAATCTACGGCGAGAACACCGTCCTGAGTGGCACTATGGTCACGAAGGGAAACCCTGACGAAGACGCAAAAGTACCGCACATCGACGATCTTTCGCCGCTGGATCCGGAGCCAATAGTAGTTTTCATCGTGGCCAAAACCCAGTAATAGGCTTGATTTGGTTTAACATTTAATACGAAATAGTATGGAAGCATTACAAACAATCATCTATAATTTAATGCTTTCCGCCATTATGAGAATTATAATGGCATTTTCACCTCCCAAAGACCCTTATTTCCGGCTGTCAGTTTTAACCTGAACGCTTGATTGTATTTAGTTTGACTGATCTTCGACAGTTTATAAATACAAATTATTGATTAACAGCAAATTAGATTTAATTTATTTTTCTTTGGCACTACAGTGCCAAACTCTCAACCCGGAAAA
>Ga0163199_1000235_pt1 | contig 35643 bp, 23 predicted proteins | sample PL_2010_150m_FD_113537 | JGI IMG/M metagenome (GOLD analysis project Ga0163199, IMG submission 113537) | Freshwater microbial communities from Powell Lake, British Columbia, Canada to study Microbial Dark Matter (Phase II) - PL_2010_150m | ecosystem: Environmental > Aquatic > Freshwater > Lake ...
GATCAACTCCGACGAATCTTTCGCCAGAGCATCCACGACACCGAGCGCCAGGGCCTGTTTGGCCTTGAGTTTTTCGCAGCGTCGCAACATGGCGTGGAAGGTGCCGGCGGCCTGCGGCCAGCGACGGTAGGGCACGACCATGGCACCGATGCCAGGCAGGATGCCCAGACTGACCTCGGGCAACTGCATCCAGCTGTGCTCGACGGCAACCAGCGCGTGGCAACGCATCGCCAACTCAAAACCGCCACCGAGGGCCATGCCGTTGAGGGCAGCCACGACGGGCTTGTGCATGCCATCCAGATGCACCAGCAGGCGTGAGCAGTCGCGTGAATACTGCGCAGCGGCGTCCTTGTCACCGAGCATCGACGGGAAACGGCCGATGTCGGCACCCGCACAAAAAGCCTTGTTGCCATAACCGGTGATGACAAAGCCGGCGACAGCGGGCTCGTTCTCGAAGCGACGGATCACCGCCAGGATTTCATCGGTCATTTCATCATGCAAGGCATTCAAGGCCTCGGGGCGGCGCAGGGTGATGACCTTGACACCGTCCAGATCGTCGACCAGCACGTGGCGCTCGAAGCGCAGGTAGTCTGCCAGCGGTTTGCGCGGCATGGGCATGCCGGCCCGCTCCAGCGCCAGTCGATCCAGGATGCGCTGCGCCTCGGCCAGCGGGGTCTGACGCAGCAGCGCCAGGGGACCGCTCTTGAATCCCAGCGCGGTGCAGCAACCCAGGTCGAGATCGGCCGGCGTGCCGATGGCGCGGTCCAGGATGTCGACCGATTGCGACCACAGGATGCCCAGCAGGCGATCCCGGATGCCTTGCGCCACGGCCGGCGGCACATCAACGCGCTTGCCGGGTGCGACGGTGAGCCAGTTCTGTACCGATTTGAAGACCGGTGCCGGGCGGTAGTGCTCGCCTTCTTCATCGGCCTGCAAGGTATTGGTCTCGGTGATGATCGGGTTGCCGCGCGCCAGATTCAGTACAAAGAAGGGCCCGGCATGGACGAACTCCGTGGCCACGCTGTCAATTTCAGCGGCACTGGCCTGGTTGAGCAGCAGCGCGGCCTCGTTGCACCAGTTGTCAAAGATGCGGTCCAGCATGAAGCAGGGAACGTCGGTGGTGGTCAACGGCACTTTGCCGGTGTTGCAGAAAATCCAGCGCAACCAGACCACCAGTTCCGGTGCTGCGCCGGCCCAGTCAATCACCTCCACCGCCGGGTTGCGCCACGCCGGCGCAAAGAAGTGGGTGACTGTGGCGCGCTCCTTGTGCTGGAGCTCGGAAAAAATGCGCTCGGCCGGTAGCGAACTGGTATTGGAGGTGATGACGGCGTCGCTCGCCACACGGGCTTCAATCTCGGCAAAGATGCGTCGCTTGAGTTTGATGTTTTCAGTGGCGGCTTCGATCACCCAGTCACAACCCTTGATGGCGTCGTAGTCGGTGCTGCCGTGGACGTTGTGCTGCACCGCTGCCGCCTGCTGTGCGTTCATCTTGCCCTTGACCAGTGCCTTGTTGGCATAGTCGGCAAAGCGGGCCAGGGCGCCGTCGATGGCGGTTTGCGAAATGTCGATCAGGGTCAGCTTGAGGTCGGGCAGCGTGCTCTTGAGGTAATAACCGATGTCCGGTCCGATCGAGCCCGCGCCGATGACGGCGACGTGGCGCGGCACGCCGCGCGCGGGAGTGTGTAGAAGGGGGTTGTCCAGCGGCACTTGCATAGGGGCTTCCTCGGTTCTGGCGTCAACGGGGTACCGGGTTGAAATAGTTGACAGCGGCGTCCAATGCGCCTATCGTATACCGAATACTGGATGCCGTCCAGACCATCGGCGCTGCGATGCAAGAAGTGGCGCCGGCCAGTCACCTCAGAGTGACATGAACAACTATTGACGGAGACAAACCGCATGATCCAGCCTCAGCGCCAGCCCGAAATGCCTGACCTGCGCGTCGTCCCGGTGGCCGACCTGCTGCTGCACGAGCAGCACGACGCGCAGCGCAGTGAGCCCCTGTTGCAGCGTCTGCGCACCGATGGTGTGCTGAAGAATCCACCTATCGTGGCCTCGATTCCGGGCGAGCCGCGCTTCGTCGTGCTCGACGGTGCCAATCGAGTCACTGCAGCGCAGGCCCTGGGCATGGAGCACATTGCAGTCCAGGTTGTTGATTACGAGGATCCGGAACTGATTCTTGACACCTGGTATCACCTTATCAAGGGCATGAGTGTTGAGCAATTCAAGGAATTGCTGGCCGGTCTGGCTGGTATCCGCACCGAGCCAGCCGACCTGATGCACGCGCGGGCGCTACTGGCACGGCGGGAATCGCTGGCCTTTCTCGAATACCCCAATGGTGAGGTCTGTAGTCTGTTTGCCGAGGGCAATTTGCACCAGCGAACGCAGCGCCTGAACGACATCGTTGATCTCTACAAGGCACGCGGTCGAATCTTTCGCGCCAACACCGATCACCTGCCGTCCTTGCTGCCGCTGTACGACGACATCACGGTGCTGGTGGTGTTTCCCCACTACGCGCCAGCCGAGATTGTTGACCTGGCCCGGGTCGGCGCTTTCCTGCCCGCCGGTATTTCGCGCCACCTGATTCCACGCCGCGCGCTGCGCATCAATCTGCCGTTGGCGGTGCTGGGCAACGGTGACAGTCTGGCCGAGAAGAACCGCTGGCTAAGCGACTGGATGAAGCAAAAGGTAGCGGCGAAGGCCGCGCGCTATTACCAGGAATCGACTTTCCTGTTTGATGAGTGAGCGCAGCAACGTGGCAGTCCATGACGCCTGAAGCCATGGATCGCCACGCTACGCTCGCGACGGGTGCAAGGTCCGCGTGCTATACTGGCCCTCAGGTGGTTGAAGAACCTGTCCGTAACCTGGAGGCTATTTTTTATGCGTTTTCGTCTCCTTGCTTTCAGCTCCCTTTTAGTCGCTGCATTCAGCGTCGCTGCTGGCGCGCAGACTGCTGACAGGCAGCTTAATCTCTACTCCGCGCGCCACTACCAGACCGATGAGGCGCTGTACAGCAACTTTGAGAAGCAAACCGGCATCAAGGTCAACCGCATAGAGGCCAGGGAAGATGAATTGCTGGAGCGCATCCGCAATGAGGGCATGGCCAGCCCGGCCGACATTTTTATCACCGTAGATGCATCCCGCCTGGCCAAGGCGGACGACCTGGGACTGTTCGCCCCGGTTAAATCCACCCTGCTGGAAGGCCGCGTGCCTGCAACCCTGCGTAGCGACAACTGGCTGGCGTTTTCTACCCGAGCTCGGGTTATCGTGTACAACAAGTTCGCATTAAAGGCCGCAGAGGTGGCCAACTATGAAGACCTGGCCCTGCCGGCACTTAAGGGCAAGGTGTGCATGCGCTCAGGTAGCCACCCCTATAACGTGTCTCTCATGGCCAGTTTGATTCAGCACTTGGGTGCCAGCAACGCGGAGGCTTGGGCCCGTGGCGTTGCCACGAACTTTGCGCGCTCACCCAAGGGTGGCGACACGGACCAGATCATGGCGGTCGCGGCCGGGGAGTGCGGCGTCACCATCGCCAACACCTACTACTTGGCCCGTCTGATGCGTTCAGACAAGCCTGCAGACCGCAAGGCCATGGAACAAGTAGGCATGGTGTGGCCCAACCAGCAACGCCATGGCGCCCACATCAACATTTCGGGTGGAGGCATGCTTAAAACCGCACCCCACAAGGAAGCGGCCGCCAAGTTTTTGGAGTACCTGACTTCGGAGCAGGCTCAGATCTATTTTGCCGACGGAAACAATGAGTGGCCGGTGGTGGCCAGCGTCAAGGTCAACAACCCTGCTCTGCTTTCCATGGGTAAGTTCAAGGCGGACTCGTTGGCCATTGGTAGTCTCGCCAAAAGAACACCCGAAGCACAGAAGATTTTTGACCGCGTCGGCTGGCGCTAAGCTCCCCCGGCGCGCATCTCATTGAGCTCAACACCCGCGAGCAGCCCGCCCCCGGGTGATTTGACTTGCCAGCACAATGATGGGCAGCAAGCCCACCACCATAATGGCCAGCGCTGCGCTGGAAGCTTCGGCCAAACGCTCATCGGCCGCCAGGGTGTAGGTCTGGGTGGCCAGCGTGTCGAAGTTAAAGGGGCGCATCACCAGCGTTGCGGGCAACTCCTTCATCACCTCGACAAACACCAGCAGCGCCGCGCTGAGCAGACCGCCGCGCAGCAAGGGAAGGTGCACCAAGCGCAAGGTGGCCCACTGACCGTGACCAAGACTGCGGGCTGCGTCGTCCATGCTAGGGGTAATGCGCCCCATGCCAGACTCCAGCGATTGCAGCGCTACCGATAGAAACCGCGCCACATAGGCATAAATCAATGCGCCAATGCCTCCGGTGAGCAGCAGACCTGGGTGTACATGGAATATCTGCTCCCACAGTGCTGCCAGCGCGTGGTCGAGTCGAGTGACGGGTATCAGCACCCCTACGGCAATCACCGAACCCGGTACCGCGTAGCCCAGGCTGGCCAAGCGCGCCGCCCATCGCCCCAGATGTTGACGGTAGCGCGCAGCATGGCGTGCGCCATAGGCCACCACCAGAGCCAAGATAGTGGCCACTGCTGCGGCCAGCGCGGCCAAGGTCATGCTGTTTTGCGCCAGCGTGAAGAAGCGCATACCAAAAATGGGACCTTCAATGCTGCTGGCCAGTTGCAGCAGCAACAGGGCCGGTAAACCAAAACCCACGGTGATGGGGATCAGACAGCCCACAATGGCGAGTGCAGCGGGAATACCGCGCAGCGGCAGGCGTGCTGCACGCTGGCGTGACCCAGCGTTGTGGTAACGGGCCTGTCCACGGCTGGCCTGTTCCATTGCCAGCAACATCAGCACAAAGCCCAGCAGACAGGCGGCCAGTTGCGCTGCCGCCACCCGGTCGCCCAGTGAGAACCAGGCCCGGTAAATACCGGTTGTAAAGGTGGGAAGCGCAAAGTAAGCCACGGTGCCGTAGTCGGCCAGGGTCTCCATCAGGGCCAAGGCCACACCCGCTGCGATGGCCGGGCGTGCCAGTGGTATGGATACCTGGAAAAAAGCCCGCATGGGCGTGAGCCCGAGTGCGCGGGCGGCTTCCATCACGCCACCGGCGCGCTCCAGAAACGCAATGCGTGCGAGGAGGTAGACATAGGGGTAGAGCACGCAGCTAAACAGCACAATCGCACCACCCAGGCTGCGCACATCGGGAAACCAGTAGTCCGCACGCCCCCAGTCAAAGGTTTCGCGCAGCCAGCTCTGCACCGGGCCCACGTACTGCAAGAAATCGGTATAGGCGTAGGCCAGCACATAGGCAGGCATGGCCATGGGCAGCAGCAGCAGCCATTCAAACTGTTTACGACCTGGAAATTCGTGCAAGGTGGCCAGCCATGCCGCACCTGTTCCCATGCTGGACACTCCCACCCCCACGCCCAGGCACAACCATAGGGTGTTGAGCGTATATTCCAGCAGCACCGTGTCGGCCAGATGGCGCCAGGTGCTGGCCGTACCGCCGCTGAACAGGTTGGTCCCTACCGACAAGACCGGCATGGCCACCAGCAGGGCAATGAGAGAACAGACAGCAGGAAGCGAGAAACGCAAGGGGCAGGCTCCAAGGAACTGGGCTATTATCATTGAGAACAATTCTCAACTATGCTGCCCGCCGCCGCCTATGCCTTTACTGGAACTTGAAAACGTTATGCAAGCCTATGGCGACCATGTCGTGGTCCAGTCGCTGAACTTCTCACTGGAAGCGGGTGCAATTGCCTGCCTGCTGGGTGCCTCGGGCTGTGGAAAAACCACGGTGTTACGTTGCATCGCAGGTTTTGAGTCGGTGCAGCAGGGCAGCATTCGGATCAATGGCTTGGAAGTAAGCGGCGCGGTGCATGTCCCGCCAGAGCAGCGACAGGTTGGCATGGTGTTTCAGGATTACGCGCTGTTTCCGCACCTGAGCGTGCTGGACAACGTGTGCTTCGGCATGAAGGGGCGGACCAACACGCAAAACCGGGCCCGAGCCCAGGCCTTGCTGGAAAAAGCGGGGCTGGCGGGCTATGCAGGGCGGTTCCCGCACCAGCTCTCGGGTGGACAGCAGCAACGTGTGGCGTTGGCGCGTGCATTGGCACCCAATCCACGCCTGATATTACTGGATGAGCCTTTTTCCAATCTGGATGTGGAGCTGCGCGAGCGGCTTTCCATCGAGGTGCGCCATCTGCTGAAGGCCACGGGCACCACGGCCGTCATGGTCACACACGATCAGGATGAAGCCTTTGCCGTAGCCGATGTGGTAGGCGTCCTGCGCCAGGGCCGCATTGAGCAGTGGGACACTCCCTACCAACTCTACCACCGCCCGGCCACACGCTATGTCGCTGACTTTATCGGCCAGGGTGTTTTTCTGCCGGGGGCGGTCACCGGGCCGGACAGGGTGCGCACGGAGCTGGGTGAAATGCACAGTGACTTGTCTCTGGAGTGCAATGCCGATTGCATGAGTTGCGGGCAGAATTGCCAGCTCGACATGCTCTTGCGCCCCGACGATGTGGTGCACGATGACGCAGCGCCGATACAGGCCCAGGTGGTGAGCAAAGCCTTCAAAGGTGCGTTCTTCTTGTACACCTTGCGCCTTCCTTCAGGGCGGCAGGTGCTTTCGCAGGTGCCTTCGCACCATGACCACGCGATTGGCGAAATGATTGGCATCCGGTTGGACGTCGACCATGTGGTGGCGTTTACGCCACTGCGGTAGTCCCTCTGCTTTCGAGGCTTGCGCCGGCACCGCTGATCTGTGCGGATGCCAATGTGAAGACGTTTGATTGACGGACGCTGCCCGTTGGGTCGATTGGTGCCAGGTCGCTGTGCACAGGGCGCGGGTAAACCATTAAGCGCCATGGTCTTCCAATTGGTGCGAATGGCGTGCATACTGTATACGGGAAATCCCCCCGCCCGCATTACCTATAAATTATTCGAGGAGCAACCATGAGCCATCAAACGAAGTACCTGTTGGAAGAAAGCCAGATGCCACGCTTCTGGTACAACATTCAAGCCGACCTGCCCAAGCCGGCGCCCGCCGTCCTGCATCCGGGTACCCTGCAACCCGTCGGTCCTGACGACCTGTCGCCGCTATTCCCCATGGCCTTGATCATGCAGGAAGTGAGTATGGAGCGCGAGATCGAGATTCCGGAGCCAGTGCGTGATGTATTCCGCCTCTGGCGCCCGGCACCGATGTTCCGCGCGCATCGACTGGAGAAAGCACTGGGCACACCGGCCAAGATTTACTACAAATATGAAGGTGTCAGCCCGGCCGGCAGCCACAAGCCCAACACGGCCGTGCCGCAGGCCTTCTATAACATGGAGGCAGGTGTCAAACGGATCACCACCGAGACCGGTGCCGGGCAGTGGGGTTCCTCGATGGCCTTTGCCGGCTCCCTGTTCGGATTGCAGGTTGAGGTGTTCCAGGTCCGGGTGTCGTATGACCAGAAACCCTACCGGCGCGCCCTGATGGAAACCTACGGCGCGCGTTGCGTGGCGTCGCCTTCCAATGAGACGGTCTATGGACGCGCGGTGCTGGCCGAGAACCCGAATCATCCGGGCAGTCTGGGGATCGCGATTTCCGAGGCGGTCGAATTGGCGGTGCAGCGCGAAGACACCAAGTACGCGCTGGGTTCGGTGCTCAATCACGTGTTATTGCACCAGACCATCATCGGTCAGGAGGCGATGGAGCAGATGCAGATGGCCGATGACTGGCCCGATGTGGTGGTGGGTTGCTGCGGTGGCGGCTCCAACTTTGCCGGCATCGCCTTTCCGTTCATGGGCCATGGATTGCGCGGCGGCAAGACGTCGCGCTTTGTGGCGGTGGAACCCGCTGCCTGCCCGTCATTGACGCGCGGCAAATACGCCTACGACTTTGGCGACACCGGTCGCATGACACCCCTGACCAAGATGCACACGCTGGGCAGCCAGTTCACGCCACCGGGCTTTCATGCCGGTGGTTTGCGCTACCACGGCATGTCGCCGCTGGTCTCGCATTGCAAGGAACTGGGCTTGATCGAAGCCGTGGCCTACAACCAGGTCGAGTGTTTTGAGGCCGCTGTGCTGTTTGCCCGCAACGAGGGCATTGTGCCGGCGCCCGAGTCCAGCCACGCCATCCGGGGTGCCATCGTTGAGGCGATGCGCTGCAAGCGCGAAGGCAAGTCCGAGACGATTCTTTTCAATCTATCCGGGCACGGCCACTTCGACATGATGGCTTACCAAAAGTACTTTGCCGGTGACATGTCGGACGCGCTCTACGACGAAGCCGAACTGACGAAATCGTTGGCGGGTCTGCCCAACGTGCCGGAAACGGCTTGAGTCAGCGGTAAGCGACCGACGGCCTGGTGACTGTCAGCAGACGGTCCAGGCCGCCGGTATCGATGCTGACATTGGCATACTCGCGAACCTTGGGCTTGGCCCGGTAGGCCACGCTGAGTCCGGCCAGCTTCATCATTTCGAGATCGTTGACGCCGTCGCCGACCGCGATCACCTGCTCGTGTGAGCAACCGATCTGCAAGCAGACCTGTGCCACCGTGTCACGCTTGGCGTGTTGATCAATCACCGCGCCAACTACCCGGCCAGTCAGCCTGTCATCCTGGATTTCGAGTTCATTCGAGTAGGCGAAGTCCAGCCCCAGGCGAGGTTTGAGGCGATCCGTGAAGTAGGTGAAACCGCCTGAAATCAGCAGGATCTTGAGCCCGTCCCAGCGTGCATAGGCGAGCAGCTGCAAGGCGCCGGGATTGAGTCGAAGTCGGTGTTCGTAGACGCGCTGCAGCGCCGAGACGTGGGTGCCAGCCAGAATGGCAAGGCGGCGGCGCAGGCTGTCTTCAAAATTGCTGATTTCGCCACGCATCGCAGCCTCGGTAATGACCTGAACCTGCGGCCCCTTGCCCACCACATCCGCAATCTCGTCAATGCATTCAATGTCGACCAGCGTGGAGTCCATATCGAAAGCAATCAGCCGGTAGTCACTGAGCTTCAGGTTCGGCTTGACACCCTTGATGAACAGACCCGTGCTGTCTTTAGGCGCTTCGCGGGGTCTTGAGGGGGCAGTCATGGGTCGTAGTATCCTGCATTGGCAGCGCTGTGTGGCGGGACGCGCAAAGGCTGCTGTTCACTTGGTTGGCTGGCTCAACTGACGCAGCAGGTCCCGCACCATTTTCGCCCGCTCACGCATTTCGGGGACAGGCCGCTCAATGCGAAGCTTCTCGTTGCCCGCCAGCTTGATGTTCCGGTTCTTTTGAATCAGCGCGATGATGCGCAGCGGATCAATCGGTGCATCCTTCTTGAAGGTGATCGTGGTGACTGTGGGCGAGGCGTCCACCTTGACGACACCAAAGGGCTGGCTTGTCACGCGCAGACGATGAACCTCGATCAGGGTCTGCCCCGGTGCTGGCAGTTTTCCAAAACGGTCCACGATCTCTTCAAGCAGCGCGTCGACCTGATCGGTGTTCTTCGCGGTAGCCAGTTTCTTGTAGAACGACAGGCGCAGATGAACGTCGCCGCAGTAGTCGTCTGGCAGCAGGGCGGGCGAATGCAGATTGATGTCGGTCGTGACGCTCAGGGGGCCAAGCAGATCGGGTTCGATACCGGCTTTCAGGCAGCGCACCGCTTCGGCCAGCATCTCGTTGTAGAGCTGAAAGCCGATTTCGAGCATGTTGCCGCTCTGGTTCTCACCCAGCACCTCACCAGCGCCGCGAATTTCCAGGTCGTGCATGGCCAGGTAGAACCCGCTGCCCAACTCTTCCATCTGTTGAATCGCATCAAGGCGCTGACTGGCCTGCTTGGTCAATCCCTCCAGGTCAGGCACCATCAGGTAGGCGTAGGCTTGATGGTGGCTGCGGCCAACCCGTCCGCGCAACTGGTGCAGCTGCGCCAGGCCGAACTTGTCGGCACGGCTGATGACGATGGTATTGGCGGTGGGCACGTCGATGCCGGTTTCGATGATGGTGGAGCACAGCAGGAGATTGAAGCGCTGCGCTACAAAGTCCCGCATCACCGATTCGAGCTGGCGCTCCGGCATTTGTCCATGCGCGACGGCAATGCGTGCCTCCGGCAGCAATTCCTCCAGCCTGGCACGGCGGTTTTCAATCGTCTCGACTTCATTGTGCAAAAAATAGACCTGCCCGCCGCGTTTGAGTTCGCGCAGCACGGCTTCGCGGATCACGCCATGGCCTTCCGCCCGGACAAAGGTCTTGATCGCCAGGCGACGCTGTGGTGCTGTCGCAATCACACTCAAATCACGCAAACCTTCGAGGGCCATGCCCAGTGTGCGCGGGATCGGAGTGGCGGTCAGTGTCAACACATCGACTTCAGCACGCAGTGCCTTCATCGCCTCTTTGTGGCGCACGCCGAAGCGATGTTCCTCGTCGATGATGAGCAAGCCCAAATTAAGAAACTGCGTACTCTGACTGAGCAATTTGTGGGTTCCCACAACGATGTCTACCGTTCCGTCGGCCAGCCCTTTCAAAGCGGCCGTGATTTCCCGGGCGGAGCGAAAGCGGCTCATCTCAACCACCTTGACCGGCCACTTGGCGAAGCGGTCGATCAGGGTCTGGTAATGTTGCTCGGCCAGCAAGGTCGTGGGCGCCAGCAGTGCCACCTGCTTGCCGCCCGTGATGCCGATAAAGGCAGCACGCAATGCGACTTCGGTCTTGCCAAATCCAACGTCACCGCAGATCAGTCGATCCATCGGTCGCGGGCTGATCATGTCCTGAATCACGGCGTGGATGGCGGCGCTCTGGTCGGGCGTTTCCTCGAAGCCAAAGTCATTGGCAAAGGCTTCATAGTCGGCTGGAGAATAGCGAAAGGCATGGCCCTGTCTGGCGGCGCGGCGGGCATAGATGTTGAGCAGTTCTGCGGCGCTGTCGCGCACCTGTTCGGCAGCCTTGCGTCTGGCCTTCTCCCACTGACCCGAGCCCAGCTTGTGCAGTGGTGCCTCGTCGGCGCTGACGCCGGTGTAGCGACTGATCAATTGCAACTGACTGACCGGCACATAGAGCACGGCCTGGTCGGCATACTCCAGGTGCAGGAATTCCTGAACCTCGGATTCGCCGTCGGCTTGTGACTTGCCCAGATCAAGATGGATCAGGCCCCGATAGCGGCCAATGCCGTGCGCTGAATGGACCACCGGGTCCCCGATGTTGAGTTCGCTCAGGTCCTTGATCAGCGCTTCAACATCAGTGACCTGCTCCTGCTTCTTGCGCCTTCGGGTCGTGGGACCGGCGGCAAAAAGTTCTGTTTCGGTGACAAAGTCGATGCCGGCTTCCAGCCAGGAGAAGCCAACATGCAGCGACGAGGTGGCAATACCCAGGGGCTCGCGATCGAGCTCAAACGCGGCCAGGCTCGCGAAGGAGGGGACTATCAGGCCACTGGCATGCAGAAAGTCCAGCAAACTGGTTTTTCGACCTTCGCTTTCCGCCAGCACCAGCACCCGCTGCCCGGTCTGGCGAAGGTGCTGCTTCAGGCGTGCCAGCGGTTCCTCTGCACCGCGGACAGCGGTCAGATCGGTCAAGGCGCGAAACGGTGCTCCTTCAGCGAGGCCTTGAGCGGCTGAGCGGATGGCCAACTGAGGGTGTTGATTGACCCGGTTATAGAACTGCTCCACACTGAGGAAGAGCGCCTCGGGTGGCAGGGCGGGTCGCTCGGGGTCACCCTGCACCAGGCGGTAACGCTCGCGCGCGTCCTGCCAGAAATGTTGAAAAACCGGTTCCAGATCGCCATGCAGCACTAGCGTCGCAGCACTGCCCAGATAATCGAAAACGGTAGCGGTTTCCTCGAAGAACAGCGGCAGGTAATATTCGATGCCAGCGGTGGCAACACCATGGCCAATATCCTTGTAAATCCGGCTCTTGGTAGGGTCGCCATCGAGGAGCTCACGCCAGCGACTGCGAAAGCGCGCCCGGGCCGCCTCATCCATCGGGAATTCCCGGCCCGGCAGCAAGCGAACCTCCGGCACCGGATACAGGCTGCGCTGACTGTCCGGATCAAAGGTACGGATACTGTCGATTTCATCGTCGAACAGGTCAACCCGGTAGGGAACCGGTGAGCCCATCGGGAAAAGATCGATCAGGCTACCGCGCACCGCATATTCGCCCGGACTCACGACCTGGCTGACGTGGCTGTAGCCAGCCAGGGCCAGTTGGGCTCGAAAGCTGGCTTCGGCAAGCTTTTGTTTGACCTTGAAGTGAAACGTGTACGCTGCCAGAAAGGCCGGTGGCGCCAGTCGGTACAGCACCGTGGTAGCCGGTACGATGACCACATCGGCGCCGGTGGTGCTATCGCGCTGGTTGATGCGCCAAAGTGTGGCCAGTCGCTCGCTGATGAGGTCCTGGTGCGGAGAAAAGGTGTCGTACGGCAGTGTTTCCCAGTCCGGGAAGAGGACGCAGCGCAGGTCGGGCGCAAAGAATCCGATTTCATCGATCAGCCGCTGCGCATCGGCAGAGTCCGCGGTGATGATGGCCGTCAGTTGGCCGCTGCCCTGCTCACGCAATCCCAAACGGGCCAGCAAAAGCGCATCGGCGGATCCGGTGGGTCTGGGTAAGGTGAAACGCTTGCCGAGGAGAAGCTTGGGTAAATCCATGAACGGCTTATTTTAGAATGGGGCACACCCATGTCTGACCTACCCGAGAATTCACCAGCCGATAGCTCAGCCAAAGCACGCTGCTGGGCCCTGATTCCCTGTGCCGGCATGGGTTCGCGCATGGGCCTGGATGGACCCAAGCAGTATCAATCACTGGCTGGCAAGGCGATGGTGCTGCACACGCTGGCGGCCTTTGCTGAGGTCAGCCGCATCAGCAGCGTCCTGGTGGTGGTTTCCCCTGGGGACTCCTTTTTTTCGTCGCACCAGGCGTCCTGGCGCGTTGCTGATTGCGGTGGCACCAGCCGGGCGCAAAGTGTGAGCAACGGCCTTGAATGGCTGCTGCGCCAGGGTGCGGGTGGGGACGATTGGGTGCTGGTACACGACGCAGCGCGCTGCCTCATTACGCCCGCACAGATCAACATGCTGATCGAAACCTGTGAGACCGATCCGGTGGGTGGTTTGCTGGCGCAACCAGTGGCAGACACGCTCAAGTGCGAGCTTGACGGGCGGGTGGCTTCGACCCTCAGGCGCAGCGACAAGTGGCTGGCGCAAACGCCCCAGATGTTTCGCATCGACCTGCTCAGGCGGGCACTGGCCCATGCCGGCCCGGAGGTGACCGATGAGTCGAGTGCTGTTGAAAGTCTGGGACTGCAACCGCTGTTGGTGCGGGGCAGCGCACAGAACTTCAAGCTGACTTACCCGGAAGATTTTGCGCTGGCGCAGGCGCTGCTGGAGGCGCGCTCGACAGGCGGTGATGGTTCGGGAAGTCGGCCGGCAAGCGGGAAAAAAGGGGCGATGGCATGAGTTTCAGAATTGGCGAGGGCTGGGATGTGCATGCCCTGGTGGCGGGGCGCAAACTCGTCCTCGGAGGGGTGACCATCGATTTTCATCTGGGGCTGCTCGGCCACTCCGATGCCGATGTGCTGTTGCACGCGATCACGGATGCACTGCTGGGCGCAGCAGCGCTCGGTGATATCGGACAGCATTTTCCGGACAGCGACGAACGTTTCAAGGGTGCTGACTCGATGCTCTTGCTGGCAGGGGCGGCGCGCCTTGTCAGGCAGAGTGGCTTTCAGATCGGCAATGTGGACAGCACGGTGATAGCGCAGGCCCCCAAGCTGTTGCCCTACCGCACCGCGATGTGTGCACAGATTGCGTCAGCCCTGGCGATCTCGGTCAATCAGGTCAACGTGAAAGCCAAGACAGCCGAGAAAATGGGACCCGTGGGCCTGGGGCAGGCGATCGAAGCGCGCGCTGTCGTGCTGCTGACCCCCTTGGGGCCGACCAGCGCCTAAGCTGGCAGCGTGAAGAGCGGGATGTCCTGCTCCCTTGCCAGCGCGTCAAGTGCCTTGCGAGACATGCCCTGCAGGTAGGCTGCGATGGCCTGATGGGTTGGTGTGGACAGCATGGTCAGGACGTTGACATAGGGAACCTGCGCTGCCTTGCACAGTGATCTGGCAAAGTGGGGTTCAAGTGCTGCGATGGCAACGCGCCCGTCCTTGCAGGCGTAGACACGGTAGCCCGCATGGCCGCCACCAACGGCTGCTCCGGCCTGAGTCAGACCCCAGTTGCGAGGCAAGGCAAGGTAAGCCGCGGCTGACGAGAGCGCGACTTCAAGGTAGCAACTCTTGCCGCGCTTTTGCATCAGCACGGCTTGCAGGACAGCTTCAGACGCCATCAGTGAGCCACCCATATCGGCGTACAGGGTAGGAGGCAACTCGAGGCCGCTGACAAGATCGTTCTCCGCCAGATAGGTCAGATCGTGCCCCGGTTCCTCGCCGCGGGGGCCAGGTGCGCCAACGATCGCGACTTGCGACAGTGTGGGGTAGCGCTTATGCAGGATCTTCCACTCTAGTCCCAGTTTCTTCAGAGCCGAGGGACGAAACGAGGTCAGCAAAATATCTGCCTTGGCCAGCTCGCGCTGCAGTGCCTTTTGACCCTTTTCGGTTTTCAGGTCGGCCACCAGCAATCGAATGCCGCGATGCAACACATCAAAGGCCGCGCGGTTGTACAAACCCATCGGATCGCCCGAAGCGCCAGGCGCTGATCCTGCCGGTGCCGGTGGTTCAAGCTTGACGCAGCTTGCCCCCATCTGCTGACATCGCATCAGGGCCGCCGGACCTGGCAGATTCAAGCTCAGACTGAGAACACGTACCCCCTTGAGTGCTTGGTTCTGGAGGGTGGATGGAGTAGCCATTTTGAAAAAAGGTATTTGACGATGCGGTGTAATCAAGAGCCTGGCTGGTGCGACCGGATGGAATCTAACACGCAGCCGTACCAATTTACCGTATCGAGAGGGACAGGACTGTCGCCTACGCGCTTTTCAGGCAAAAAATGAAGGGCAGAGAGGTAGAATTCGCGGCATGCGAGACCAGTCAGGTTCGCGACGATTTTTCTCCCTGGGCTTGCTTGGGCAATTTGTCAAGACGGTAGCCAGGTCTGCCAATGGGCCCAAGGATTTGAATGAAACGTGTAGATGACTTCCGCCTGAAGTTCGGAAAAAAAGAGTTCGTGCCAATCATGATTGGCGGGATGGGCGTTGATATTTCAACCGCCGAACTGGCGCTGGAGGCGGCCCGGCTCGGCGGTGTAGGGCACATCTCGGACGCCATGGTGACCGATGTATCGGACCGACGTTTTGACACCAAGTTTGTCAAGAACAAGTTGCGGATCTACAAGCACAACATTCACAATTCAGACAAGTCGATTATCAAGTTTGATTTGGGTGCGCTGGCCGAGGCAACGCGCCGGCATGTCGAGTCAACCATGCAGGCGAAGACGGGTGAGGGCCTGATCTTTGTCAACTGCATGGAAAAATTGACGATGAATGCACCACGCGAAACCTTGCAGGTGCGAATGGCATCTGCGCTGGACGCCGGTATTGATGGCATCACCTTGAGCGCTGGTCTTCATCTGGGATCCTTTGGGCTGCTTGCCGAGCATCCCAGATTTCGGGATGCCAAGCTCGGCATCATCGTATCGTCGGTGCGTGCGCTGCAGTTGTTCCTGCGAAAGAACGCCAGACTGAACCGCCTGCCCGACTATGTGGTTGTCGAAGGTCCGCTGGCTGGCGGACATCTTGGCTTTGGTGCCGACTGGGCGCAGTACGACCTGGCGACCATCATTGCCGAGGTGGTGCAGTATCTGCAGACAGAACAACTCGCTATTCCCGTGATCGCCGCTGGCGGCATTTTTACCGGTAGCGATGCAGTGTCTTTCCTGGAAGCCGGCTCTGCGGCCGTGCAGGTCGCGACCCGTTTTACGGTGGCGGATGAATGCGGACTACCGAAGAAGGTGAAGCAGGAATATTTCAAGGCAAGTGAAGAAGACATCATCGTCAACACGGTCTCGCCTACCGGTTATCCCATGCGCATGCTGCGCAACACGCCGGCCATCGGTGCTGGCACGCGTCCCAACTGCGAAGCCTATGGCTACTTGCTCGACGGAAACGGTAGCTGTGCTTATATCAACGCCTATAACCGTGAGGTCGCGCTGCACCCGGATCTCAAGACACTTTCAGTCATGGACAAGACCTGCCTGTGTACCCATATGCGCAACTTCAATTGCTGGACCTGCGGGCAGACCACGTACCGGTTAAAAGACACGACGCGCCGCCTGGAAGACGGTAGCTACCAAACCTTGAGCGCGGAACACATCTTCAAGGACTACCAGTTCAGCATTGACCAGAAGGTGACGCTACCTGAAGCGCGCCCGGTAGGGGCCTGAATCGTTCTCGCTGCTGCACAGAGGAAATGTCCTCTGTGTCGGCTCCTGGCAGCTGCTGGCAGCTAAGCTATTTCGACAATCTCTGTTACTGCCAGGGCAGCAATGTCGCGTAGTTTTTCATGGCGCGGTGAATTCAGGTCGACCAATTCAGATACGCGCGAATAGGAAGCATGGACGAATACCTCGTGCTCTTCCCGGTTCTGCCGTTTGACACCAAAGCGCACCGTCTTGCGTTCTTCAGGAGTCAATTTCGCCATCAAATTCTTGGTGGCCCACATCGAGCCGTGGCGAGCGATGTCAGACAGTCTGGCGGCGTGGTTGATGGTGTCTCCCAGGACGGTAAACTCAACCTTGGTTTCGATGTGAAAGATCCCCAACCATTCCTGCCCCTCGTTGATTCCGGTATTCAGGTACAGATCGTTTACCCAGTTCTTTCGCAATTGCCATTCTTTGCTGATCTTGCGCATCGCTTCGCGAATCTGGTTAGCGCAACGCAGGGCGTTGTAGATGTAATTGCTGTCCGGCTGTGGGAAAAAGTAGTAGACCAAGCCATCACCAACGTGCTTGCCGTGGGTACCGTAGTAACTGCGGAAAATGGGCTCCATGGTCGCCCAAATCTGGTTGATCAGCTCAAAATATTCTTCCGGAGGAAGTTCTGAGCAAATGCGAACGGAATTTTGCAAATCTGCCACGATCACCGCAACATCGGTAAGCACTGGCAAACGCTTCTTCAGCAAATTACGGATCACGTCATCGCGTCGTTCCAACAGCCCCAGTAACCCCTGGTGGCTATCCACATCGTCGGTAAAGACAACAAGTATGCCTTCCCGGAAGTAGGAGGTGTAAACGCGATAGTGCTCGTTCTCGCCGTCTGGCGAACGAAGACAGAGCGGCCACTCTGTGATGGAGCGGGCGGCCTTGTCTGATTCGCGAGATCCGACATTCATGGTGTCGGGCGAACGTTCACGCCCCAACTGCTTGTGCAACTGTCTAAACGCTTCGAAATTTTCCACGCTCTTGCCATAGACGCCACGGGAAAAGAAATCCAGAACGTAGCGTTCCTTGGTATCAGCAGGTAGACGGTCAAAATCGCCAAGCAGGGAAACCCTGGCTTCTTCGTTGTACCAGGCCAGTTCCAGGTTGTAGTTAAGCATGTAGGCCGGGTAGGGCAGTTTGTCTATGGTGAGGCGCAGCGAACCCGTTTCGGCCATGGGAGCCGCTGTCGCCCGCGACACAGCGCTGTCTGCCGAGCGGCTGTCGCGTTCTCTTTCAAAGCGAGGCGTGGCTGTGGTCTGCGTTGGCGAAGCTTCAAACCCTTCGCGTGACATATGACGGAAGATGTCGGCCATGGTGAGTCCTTCTTTTTTCATAAGTTTGATGCGTTCAATACGGTCAATGGCGTCTGGTGGGAAATAGCCTAGTTGTCTGGCGCGCGTGTTGGAACTGTCATCCGGATTTCGGATTATCGGTTTCGGCAATAAACCAAGGGCTACGTAATTGTGCAATGTAGCGCGCGAGATGCCTGATGTTTCAATGACTTCCAGACTGCTCAACATAACCATTTGTACTGTACAGGTGCACTCCGCATATTTAGACAGCCCGATATTGACGCCGACCCGCTACTGCTGTCAATCGCCGCTCACATTGTTATAGCGTTAGGGCTTGTTTGTGTTGCGAACCAGCAACGATTTGGACGCTTCAACCATCATTTGGTTGGACTGGATCGCAACCTCACTTAGACAGTTCAACTGTTCAAACGCCTCCCGTTTGACGCATTGGAGGCGACGAAAGGCCGGTGAGCGCAACTAGCTTTTTATTGCCTGAACCATCTTCATGGCCGAGGCAATCAGCGCCGATACTTCGGTCATGTTGCTCGGCACGATCAGCGTGGTACTGGCATCTGATGCGACTTTGGAATAGGCCTCAACGGCTTTTTCGGCTACCTTGAGCTGCACAGCCTCGGCACCGCCGGGTTGACGGATGGCGGCCGCAATTCTCTCAATCGCCTCCGCGGTGGCCTGGGCAACGGCAGTGATCGACTGCGCTTCTCCCTGCGCCCGGTTGATGACGGCCTGCTTTTCGCCTTCGGAACGCTGAATGAAAGCCTCGCGCTCGCCGGTGGCAATGTTGATCTGCTCCTGACGCCGTCCCTCGGACGCGGCGATCAGCGCACGTTTTTCGCGTTCTGCAGTAATTTGCTGCTGCATGGCGTGCAGTATTTCCTTGGGCGGCGTCAGGTCCTTGATCTCGTAGCGCAGCACCTTGACGCCCCAGTTGAGGGCAGCCTCGTCGATAGCCTGTACGACCTGGGCATTGATGATGTCGCGCTCTTCAAAGGTCTTGTCGAGCTCGAGTTTGCCAATAACCGAGCGCAGCGAGGTCTGCGCCAACTGCGAGATCGCTGTGATGTAGTTGCTCGATCCGTAGCTGGCGCGCATCGCATCGGTTACCTGGAAATACAGGATGCCATCGACCTGCAACTGTGTGTTGTCGCGTGTGATGCAGACCTGGCTTGCGATGTCCAGCGGGATCTCCTTGAGCACGTGTTTGTAGGCCACTTTGTCCACAAACGGCATCAGAAAACTCAAACCCGGACTCAGTGTTCCGTTGTATTTCCCGAGGCGCTCAACGACCCAGGCGTGCTGTTGTGGCACGACCTTGACCGACTGCGTAATGAAAACGACGGCGATGACGAACAAAACAAGGGCGATTTCCATCAATTTCTCCTGTCACAGTTTTCTGACAATCAAACGGCTGCCGATCACTTCCACGATGATGTGCTTGCCCGGCGCGGCACTGGCACCAGGTACCAGAGAAACATTCCAGCTGGCTCCCCGGTATTTCACCTTGCTGTTGGCGTCGCTGTCCCAGGCGTCAACCTGCACGGTCCCGCCAATATCAAGGTTCACATCATGATTGGCAGTGGCCGGTGTAGCGGCAGGCTGGACCTGCCGATAAAAGCGCCACGCGATGACCGAGCCACCGCCAAGGGCGGCAGCGACCAACCACTGGACAGCCAGGCTGGCGCCCAGATGCGCCGCGATCGCAGCGGCAACCAGGCCGAGCGCGACCATCAGCAGGTAGAACGTGCCCGTCATGAGTTCGGTGGCAACAAGCACCCCTGCAAACACCCACCAGAGTGTGGATTGGCTCATTTTTGCCTCAGTTGTGTTGGTATCGCCACATTTTGCGCCAAAAGCTCCCGCGCCTCCAGGACAAGGCCGATTTAGTCCTTACACTTCGCGCCTGTTTATGTGTTTTTGTGCGCCTGGCTGGAGATTTCAATGAAGTTTCGTTTTCCCATCGTCATCATCGATGAAGACTTCCGTTCGGAAAACACCTCCGGCCTGGGCATTCGCGCACTGGCTCAGGCGATTGAATCTGAAGGGTTGGAGGTGCTGGGGGTGACCAGTTACGGCGATCTCAGCCAGTTCGCCCAACAACAGAGCCGTGCCAGTGCCTTTATTCTCTCCATTGACGACGAAGAATTTACGCCCGGGCCCGATCTGGATCCCGCGGTCTTGAACTTGCGTCATTTCATCGAGGAGGTGCGACGCAAGAACCTCGATGTGCCGATCTACATCTACGGTGAAACGAAGACTTCGCGCCATCTTCCCAATGACATTCTGCGCGAACTGCATGGCTTCATCCACATGTTTGAGGATACGCCGGAATTCGTCGCCCGCCACATCATCCGCGAAGCCAAGAGCTACCTCGAAGGCGTGCAGCCGCCGTTCTTCAAGGCATTGCTCGACTACGCTGAAAACGGCTCCTACTCATGGCATTGCCCCGGCCATTCTGGCGGCGTTGCCTTCCTGAAAAGTCCGGTCGGACAGATGTATCACCAGTTTTATGGCGAGAACATGTTGCGCGCCGACGTTTGCAACGCGGTCGAGGAACTGGGTCAGTTGCTGGACCATGACGGGGCGATTGGCAAGAGTGAGCGCAATGCAGCGCGTATCTTTAATGCCGACCACTGCTTCTTCGTCACCAACGGCACCAGCACCAGCAACAAGATGGTGTGGCATCACACCGTGGCGCCCAACGACGTCGTGGTAGTCGACCGGAACTGCCACAAGTCGATCCTTCATGCCATCATCATGACCGGCGCCATTCCGGTTTTCCTGAAGCCTACGCGTAACCACTTCGGCATCATCGGGCCGATTCCCAGAGGCGAATTTGAGCCCGAGGCGATCAGGAACAAGATCCGGACCAATCCCCTGATTCGCCAGCACCTGCAGGACGCCGATGTCGGCAAGATCAAACCGCGCGTACTGACGCTCACGCAGTCAACCTACGACGGTGTGCTTTACAACACCGAGACCGTGAAGGGCCTGCTTGATGGCTATGTGGAGAACATCCACTTTGATGAAGCCTGGCTGCCGCATGCCGCCTTCCATCCGTTTTACGGCAGCTACCATGCGATGGGAAAGAACCGGGCTCGTCCCAAGCATGCCATGGTTTACGCCACACAGTCCTTGCATAAATTGCTGGCCGGCATCAGTCAGGCCAGTCACGTCCTGGTGCAGGACTCGCAGACCGTCAAACTCGACAAACACCTCTTCAACGAGGCTTACCTGATGCATACCAGCACCAGTCCGCAGTACAGCATCATTGCCAGTTGCGACGTTGCGGCGGCCATGATGGAGCCACCGGGCGGTACCGCCCTGGTCGAAGAGAGCATTGCTGAAGCGCTGGACTTTCGCCGCGCCATGCGCAAAGTTGATGAAGAGTACGGCGCGGACTGGTGGTTCAAGGTCTGGGGACCGGACAAGCTGGTCGACGAGGGTATCGGTCGCGCAGACGACTGGATCATCAAGGGCGAGTCAGCCAAGGCCAAGGCCGGCGTCAACTGGCACGGTTTTGGCAAGATGGCAGCGGGCTTCAATATGCTCGATCCGATCAAGTCCACCATCGTGACCCCTGGCATGGACCTGACTGGCAAGTTTGCCAAGACTGGTATTCCGGCCAGTGTTGTGACCAAGTTCCTGTCCGAGCACGGCGTTGTGGTTGAAAAGACCGGCCTCTACAGTTTCTTCATCATGTTCACCATCGGCATCACCAAGGGTCGCTGGAACAGCATGTTGACGGCCTTGCAGCAGTTCAAGGACGACTATGCCAAGAATCAGCCCATGTGGCGGATTCTTCCGGAGTTCTGTCAAAAGTACCCGAAATACGAAAACATGGGGCTGGCCGACTTGTGCCAGCATATTCACCAGCTTTATGCCAAGTACGATATTGCGCGCTTGACCACGGATATGTACCTGAGCGACCTGACGCCAGCCATGAAGCCCAGCGATGCCTACGCCCATATTGCGCTGCGCAAGACCGAACGGGTCGAAATTGACGATCTTGAGGGCCGCATCACGGTTGGTCTGGTTACACCTTACCCGCCCGGCATTCCCCTGCTGATACCCGGCGAAGTATTTAACCGAAAAATCGTTGACTATCTGAAGTTTTCACGCGAGTTCAACGCGCGCTGTCCCGGCTTTGAGACCGACATCCACGGGCTTGTGGAAGAAGAAGACAGCGACGGGCAACGCCACTACTACGCAGACTGCGTCGCGGCCTAGCTGACGCGCAAAGCTCCGTCAGCCGGCCGGGGTTTCGACGACGGCCACCGCGGTCTGGCTGACGCCGCAGTCAACATAGGAAATCTGTCCGGTCATTCCGGAGGCAAGATCGCTGAGCAGAAATGCCGCAACATTGCCAACCTCCTCGATCGTCACATTGCGCCGCAGTGGCGAGGCATTGGCTGAAATCGACAGCAGACGCCCAAAGTCCTTGATTCCGCTTGCCGCCAGGGTCTTGATGGCGCCGGCGCTTAGTCCGTTGACGCGAATGCCCTGCGGTCCCACGGCATCGGCCAGATAGCGCACCGAAGATTCCAGCGATGCCTTGGCCAGACCCATGGTGTTGTAACTCGGTACAACGCGCACACCGCCCAGGTAGGTCAGCGTGAGCAGGGACGCCTTGTTATCGAGATAGGGCAGGGCTGCTTTGGCCATGGCCGGAAAGCTGTAAGCGCTAATGTCGTGCGCAATGCGGAAATTTTCGCGGCTCAGTCCATCCAGAAAGTTGCCGGCAATCGCCTCACGCGGCGCGTAGCCAATGCTGTGCACAAAGCCGTCGAAGCGCGGCCAGGTCTGCGCCAGGTCGGCAAACAGTTTCTCGATCTGCGCATCATCGGCCACGTCACAATCAAATACCAATCTGGAGTCAAAATCTGCCGCAAACTCGACGATTCGCTCCTTGAAACGTTCACCGACGTAGCTGAATGCCAGTTCGGCACCTTGTTGGTGGCAAGCCTGCGCTATGCCGTAAGCAATGGACCGCTTGGACAACACACCGGTTATCAGCAGTTTTTTTCCGCTCAAAAATCCCATATCTTCCTCTTCGATTGACAGTCAGTTCAGCACGCGATCCATGCTACCGGTGAGGAATTGTCGCATGCGGCGCAGTGACTTGCCCTGCTCAACGCTCGACGGCGAGGCTGTATGCTAAGGTTACATTTTCTCTTCGTGGTCAATTTATGAAACCTTGTCTTGCGTTTCTCGGGCTTGTCTTTGTCGCACTCGGACTCCAGGCCAGTCCCGTGGTGGTGGAGGGTTTTACTCATGTAAGAACCGTCAACAGCATTGACGAGTACACGCTCAATTCAAATGGTTTGCAGGTGCTGCTGCTACCCGAGCATTCCAGCCCGACGCTGACCTTCATGGTGACCTACCGGGACGGATCGAAAAAAGAGGTTACCGACAGTACCGAAGCAACGCACATACTCGAACATTTGATGTTCAAAGGCACCTCCGAACGCGACCGCAGCAAGGGCAATAACGTCGATCAAATACTGGAACGCACCGGGGCCAGATACAACGCCACGACCTGGCTTGACCGCACCAACTATTATGAAACTCTGGGCAGTGAGCACCTCGCGACCGTGGTCGACATGGAAGCCGATCGCATGCGCAAGCTGCTGCTGCGCGATGAAGATCGTCAACCGGAGATGACGGTGGTGCGTAACGAGTTTGAGCGCGGTGAGAATTCACCCGTGCAGGCCCTGTACAAGGAAATTTACCAGGCCGGATTTGTCGCGCACCCCTATCATCACAGCACCATTGGGCACCGCAGCGACATAGAAAAGGTTTCGATCGAAAAGCTGCGCGAGTTTTACGACACCTACTACTGGCCCAACAATGCCACGATTTCCATCATTGGCGACTTTGAGGTGACCCAAGCGTTGGCCCTGGTCAAGAAGTCCTTCGGCGTCTACCCACGCTCTCCCAAACCGATTCCGACGGTCTATACACAGGAACCCGCACAGTCCGGCCAGCGACGTGTCACAGTCAAGCGCGCGGGACAACTCGGGGTGGTTGCCGTTGCGCACAAGATTCCGGCTGCAACGCACGCCGACTATGCTGCGCTCGCGCTGCTCAGCGCGATTCTGACCGACGGAAAGAACAGTCGTCTGTACAAAGCCGTCACCGACAGGAATCTGGCCACCGAGGTCGAAGCTGATGCAGGCTTTAACAGTGATCCGGCCCTGCACATCATCTTTGCGCCATTGGCACCTGGTGCCAGGCATGATGAAGTTGAGAAAGCGATCCTGCAGGAGATTGAGCAACTCAAGGCGCAAGGTGTCTCGGAGACTGAACTCAAGGCAGCGATAGCAAAAAACCTGGCTGATGCTGCGTTCAAGCGCGATGGCTCGTTTGCCATTGCCGGCAATCTTAACGAGTGCATTGCCGCCGGCGACTGGTCGCTGTTTTACTCACTGGATGATGCAACTCAAAAGGTGACAACAGCTGATATACAGCGTGTTGCGAGGCTTTATCTGAACGAAGATCAAAGTACCACCGGCTGGTTCGTACCGACGACAGCGGGCGGGGCAGGCGCTGCCAAGACCAAAGCATCTCGCGTTGACGCTCCGTACTACTACCGTAATCCCGAGAGCTCCACCGCTGCAACGGAACAGCTGGTCCCAGGCGGCGGTTCGGTCGGCGACACAGGTACCAGGATTGCCCCCAAAGCAAGACGGATGAAGATTGCCGGCATTGACGTCATCGCCTATTCGACAGGCGTGAAGAATGTGGTGTCCTTGCGCGCTTCGTTTCCCGCAGGCAAGGGCGCTGGCACCACAGGAAATCCGAGCATTCCCACACTGACCGGCATGCTGCTGGATCAGGGTACCCAGAAGCAGGACAAGTTCTCGATCTCTGAAAAGCTCGAGGCTGTCGGCGCCAGCATCCACTTCAGGGTTGGAGCCGACTTGCTCGAAGTCAGCGCCAAGTCCCTGAGCAAGGATGTGCCGCTGTTAATCAGTCTGATCGCGGAGCAATTGCGCACGCCGGCTTTCTCTGCAGAGGAATTTTCCAAGGCCAAGAAGCAGTTTGCCGGGAGTGTCAAGCGCAGTCTGGAGAACACCGATTTCCGGGCCGGCGATGCCTTTTCCCGGGCGGTCTATCCTGTTGGGCACCCCAATCGGTATCCCGCGCCCGAGGACTTGCTGGCAGCCATTGAGTCAGCCCGGATGGAAGACGTGCTGGCTTTCCACAAGGCCTGGTACGGACCGGAGCAGATGACGCTGGTCATGGTTGGAGATCTCGATCTGGATCGATTTCAGGCGGAACTCGGCAAGGCCTTTGCAGGATGGCAGGGTGGTCGAAAGGCGGTGCGCGCCGCTTTGATGGATCCAGGCAAGGTGCCACAGAATCAGGAAGTGGCGATTGCCGAAAAGACCAGCGTTTCGGTCGTCTTGGGGCAGACCAGTGGTTTGCACTACAGCGACCCGGATTACCAGGCGTTGCGTCTTGGCACCGCTATTCTTGGCAGCGGCTTTACCGGACGTCTGATGGCCAATGTGCGCGACAAGGAGGGCCTGACCTACGACGTAGGCGCCAGACTGGGCAACGACATGATCCATGCAGGTGACTGGAGAATCACTGCGTCTTTTGCACCCGCCATGCTGGAGCAGGGAATTGCATCGACCCGGCGACAACTTGCGCTCTGGTACGAGCGCGGCGTGACTGCGGCGGAAGTCGAGGCACGCAAGAGCAGTCTGATCGGCTCCTTCAAGGTTGATCTGGCAACCAGCGATGGCATGGCCAGCGCCTTGATGGCGGCCGTGAATCGAGGGTACGACCTGAACTGGCTCGACGACTTCCCCTTGCGGGTCAATGCACTGACGCTGGAGCAGGTCAACGCTGCGATCCGGAAGTATCTCAGGCCCGACCAGATGATTCTGGTCAAAGCCGGTACCTTGCCGTAAAATCGCCTTGAAAATCATGGTATTTACGACGTTTTAAGATACAATCCGGTTTCACGACCAAACGGGCGGGTATCTACCGCCCGTTTTTTTTGGGCGATTGTTTTTGCATGCATCTGTATACAAGTGGCACTGAAAGAAGTTATTGAACAAACGGTAGCCGGTCTGGGCTATGAATTGGTGGAAATTCAACGTTCCGCCGCTGGCTTGCTGCGTGTCACGATGGATCTGCCCTGGAGCGCAGTGACCGTGGCAGCATCGAATAGCCCTGTTCCGGAGCAGTTTGTGACAGTTGAGGACTGCGAAAAAGTCACGCGTCAGCTGCTGTTTGCGCTGGAAGTGGAGGGGATCGACTTCAAGCGGCTGGAGGTCTCTTCACCGGGAATCGACCGTCCTTTGCGCAGCGAGAAAGATTTTGAGCGCTTTGCAGGTCAGGTTATTGATGTGACGCTGAAGGAACCTGTCGGGACGCTGGTTGCAGACGGACAAGTCAGTGCCACTCGAAAGAAGTTTCAGGGCAGGCTGGAGCGCAGGCAGGGTGAGGACGGCAAAGAGGCTGCGCACGGCTGGCAGATCGTCTGGACGGATGCGCCAAGCATCAAGCCAGGCCAGAGGGTGAGCAAGAAAAGGTTACCGGCACCGATGCGTGCTTTGGGATTTACGCTCGATGAGTTGCGAGAGGCGCGTCTGGCGCCGATTGTCAGCTTCAAGGGTCGCGCTTCCGGCGGAAGCACAGAGTCGAACACAGATTGAATTGAAACAGGAGAGTCATGGCATGAATCGCGAAATGTTAATGCTGGTGGAAGCTATCTCACGCGAGAAGAACGTCGAACGCGATGTTGTATTTGGCGCGGTTGAGGCAGCTCTGGCGCAGGCGACCAAGAAACTTTACGCGGGCGATGTCGATATTCGGGTAGCGGTTGATCGCGACAGCGGTGCCTATGAGACCTTCCGGCGCTGGCACGTCGTGCCGGACGAGGATGGCCTGCAGTTGCCTGACCAGGAAATCCTGTTGTTTGAGGCCAAAGAACAGATTGCCGATATCGAAGTCGATGAGTACATCGAAGAAACCGTTGAGTCGGTGCCTATCGGTCGCATTGGCGCGATGGCTGCCAAGCAGGTCATCCTGCAGAAGATCCGCGACGCCGAGCGGGAAATGTTGCTGAACGATTTCATGTCGCGTGGCGACAAGATCTTTGTCGGTACCGTCAAGCGCATGGACAAGGGCGACATCATTGTCGAAAGCGGACGCGTTGAAGGCCGTCTGCGACGCAGCGAGATGATTCCGAAAGAGAACCTGCGCATGGGTGACCGCGTTCGCGCCATGATCATGGAGGTGGATCTCACGCTGCGTGGTGCGCCCATCATCCTGTCGCGCTCGGCACCGGAATTCATGATTGAACTGTTTCGACAGGAAGTACCGGAGATCGAGCAGGGTCTGCTGGAAATTAAATCCTGCGCTCGGGACGTCGGTTCCCGCGCGAAGATTGCCGTTCTGTCGCATGACAAGCGGGTGGACCCCATCGGCACCTGTGTCGGTGTTCGTGGCACACGGGTCAACGGTGTCACCAATGAGTTGGCCGGCGAGCGTGTTGATATTGTGTTGTGGAGCGAGGACCCGGCGCAGTTTGTGATTGGTGCACTGGCGCCTGCGAATGTGTCATCGATTGTGGTGGACGAGGAACGCCACGCCATGGATGTCGTGGTGGACGAAGAAAATCTGGCCATTGCCATTGGTCGCGGTGGTCAGAATGTGCGCCTGGCGTCTGAGCTGACGGGTTGGAAGATCAATATTCTGGACGCTGCGGAATCTGCACAAAAACAAGCCAGCGAAACCGACTCTGGCCGCAAGCTGTTCATGGAAAAGCTGGATGTGGACGAAGAGATTGCCGACCTGCTGATCGCCGAGGGCTTTACCAGTCTGGAGCAGGTGGCCTATGTGCCGCTGGAGGAAATGCTCGAAATCGAGAGCTTCGACGAGGATACGGTGAACGAGCTTCGCACCCGTGCCAAGGACGCGCTGCTGACCATGGAGATCGCCCTGGAAGAAAGCGTACAGGCCGTGTCGCTCGATTTGCGCGACCTCGAAGGCGTGACCCCCGAGCTGATAGCCAAGCTGGCCGAGGCTGGAGTTCACAGCCGCGACGACCTGGCCGATCTGGCGGTCGACGAACTTATCGAAATATCGGGCCAGTCTGAGGACGAGGCCAAGACCTTGATCATGAAAGCGCGCGAACATTGGTTTGCCAATGAAGCAGTTTCTCAAGCTTAAAGTAAATGTCATGAATACAAAGTTTCAGTGATGGCTAACAAATGCCCGCAGAGCTTGTTATGCCGAACTAAAGGTTACACAACAAATGTCCAGTACGACCGTCGCCGAGTTTGCCAGCGAACTCAAAAAATCAACCGATACGCTGCTTGAGCAATTGAAGTCGGCTGGCGTTGCCACATCGGCAGCCTCCGACAAGCTGAGCGACGTTGACAAGCAGCGTTTGCTCGCGTACTTGCAATCGACCCACGGTGCTGCCGGGTCGGAGCGCAAGAAGATTACGCTGGTGAAGAAATCGACCAGCGAAATCAAGCAGGCTGATGCGACTGGCAAGGCCAGGACGATTCAGGTTGAAGTGCGCAAGAAGCGCACCTTTGTCCGGCGCGAAGACGGTGTCGATACGCCGGTCGAGGCAGCCGAGGCGGAACAGGCGGTTGAGACCGCGCCGTTGATCGATAACGCCGAACTGGCACGCCGCGAGGAACAAGCACGTCGTCAGGCAGAGTTGATCCGGCGTCAGGAAGAGGAGCTTTCCGAGCGCCGGCGGCTGCGTGAAGAGCATGAAGCCGGTGCGCGTGCCGCCGCAGAGCTGGCTGCCGAGACTGCGGCGCAGAAGGCTGCGCTGCAGGCCAGCCTGGACAGTGGCAAGCCCAAAGCGGCCGACCCACAGGTCCAGGAAGCGATCGACAAGGCTGCGGCCGACAGCCTGGAAGTGGCGCAAAAGGCTCAGGCCGCCGCGCTGGAGCAGGCACGTGAAAAAGCTGCTGCTGATTCCAAGACCCAGGCTGCCGAGGAGGTGGCGCGCGCCGATGATCTGGCTGGGCGCAGACGCACGGCAGAGGCGGAGGCTGCGGCCATTCGCCTGATGATGTCGGCACCCGCCAAGAAGCCGCCAGTCAAGAAGGTTGAAGAAGTCAAGAAACCAGGCGCGGCCGACGCCGCCAAAGCCGCCAGCATCAAGGGCACCTTGCACAAGCCCGCTGCCGGCACAGCACCCGCCAAACCGGTTCGCGCCGGCGCTGGCGGTGCACCCGCCGCCGGGGCAACGGCAGGTGCCGGCAAGGAAGTCAAGTCGGCCAAGCTTTCCAGCAGTTGGGCCGGTGACCCGGCTAAAAAGAAGGCCATACCCACGCGTGGTGCGTTCGGTCCCACGGGTCCGGGTCGTGCCAATAACTGGCGCTCTGGCCCGCGCGGCAAACGTGGCAACACGGGCCATGATCGGGATGACAACAGAGCGCCCGCTGCGCCCGTCGAGACACGCATTATTGAAGTCCATGTGCCCGAAACCATTACGGTAGCGGAACTGGCGCACAAGATGGCGGTCAAGGCATCGGAGGTCATCAAGCAACTGATGAAACTGGGCCAGATGGTCACTATCAACCAGCCGCTGGATCAGGATACCGCCATGATTGTGGTGGAGGAGATGGGCCACAAGGCCATTGTTGCTGCGCTGGATGATCCGGAAGCCTTTACCGACGACGAGGTGTCCAAGCAGCAGTCCGAGTCCCTGCCGCGTGCACCGGTTGTCACCGTTATGGGCCACGTCGATCATGGCAAGACCTCACTGCTTGATTACATCCGACGCGCCAAAGTGGCTTCGGGCGAAGCGGGTGGTATCACACAGCACATCGGCGCTTACCATGTGGAAACGCCGCGCGGTGTCATTTCCTTCCTGGATACGCCAGGTCACGAGGCCTTTACCGCCATGCGGGCGCGCGGTGCCAAGGCTACCGATATTGTGATTCTGGTCGTGGCGGCGGACGATGGTGTGATGCCACAAACCAAGGAAGCGATCAAGCACGCCAGGGCAGCCGGTGTGCCGATCGTGGTGGCAATCAACAAGATTGACAAACCGGACGCCAATCCGGAACGGGTCAAAAACGAACTGGTGGTCGAAGAAGTGGTGCCGGAAGAGTTCGGCGGCGACTCTCCGTTCGTCGCCGTGTCGGCAAAGACCGGCCAAGGCATTGACGCCTTGCTGGAGCAGGTTTTACTGCAGGCTGAAGTGCTTGAACTGCGCGCTCCGGTCGATGCCATGGCCAAGGGCCTGGTGATTGAAGCCCAACTGGACAAGGGACGCGGCCCGGTCGCCACCGTCCTGGTGCAGTCGGGAACGCTCAAGACCGGTGACGTGGTGCTGGCCGGTTCGACCTACGGGCGTGTGCGCGCCATGCTCGATGAAAACGGCAAGAGCATCAAGAGCGCAGGACCGTCGATTCCGGTCGAAATTCAGGGCTTGACCGAGGTGCCGCAGGCGGGTGATGACTTCATGGTGATGGCCGACGAGCGCCGCGCGCGTGAAATTGCGACTTACCGTGCCGGCAAGTTCCGTCATACCAAGTTGGCAAAGCAGCAGGCAGCCAAACTCGAGAACATGTTTACCGACATGGCAGCGGGCGAGGTCAAGATGGTACCCATCATTGTCAAGGCCGATGTGCAGGGTTCGCAGGAAGCGCTGGCGCAGTCTCTGCTCAAGCTCTCCACCGACGAAGTCAAGGTACAGATGGTTTACACCGCTGTCGGCGCCATCAGCGAATCGGATGTGAATCTGGCGATTGCTGCCAAGGCGGTCATCATCGGCTTCAATACCCGAGCGGATGCCGGCGCACGCAAGCTGGCCGAGAGCAACGGCGTCGATATTCGTTACTACGACATCATTTATGACGCGGTGGACGAACTGAAGCTGGCGATGTCGGGCATGCTGACGCCAGACAAGAAGGAAGAAGTCATTGGTACTGCCGAGATTCGCCAGGTCTTCAAGGTCAGCAAGATCGGCTCCATCGCCGGTTGTATGGTCACATCGGGTCTGGTGCGGCGTACCTCGCGGCTGCGCTTGCTGCGCGACAACCTGGTCATCTTTACCGGTGAGCTGGACTCACTCAAGCGTTTCAAGGACGACGCCAAGGAAGTCAAGGAAGGCTTTGATTGCGGCTTGAATATCAAGAATTACAACGACATTCAGGAAGGCGATGTGCTGGAGTTCTTTGAAATTCGAGAGATCGCCAGAACGCTCTAAGTTGACGTGCGCAAGAAGTCAAGTACTCCGAACCGGAGCTTCAAGGTGGCCGATCAGATCCAGCGCGATCTGACGGAGTTGATCGCGCGCGAGCTCAAGGATCCGCGCGTCGGGATGGTCACCATCCAGGCGGTCGAAGTAACGCCTGACTATGCGCACGCCAAGGTTTTTTTCAGTCTGCTGGCAGGCGACATCAAGGAATGTACCGAGGGTCTGAATCAGGCCGCCGGCTTCCTGCGTGCGGGACTCTTCAAGCGTCTGCACATCCATACCGTGCCGACCCTGCATTTTGTTTTTGATCGAACGACCGAACACGCGGCGGACATGAACGCCTTGATTGCGCAGGCGGTCGCTTCACGTTCCAAAAACGAGGACTAGCATGCTACAAACGCCGCGTGCACGGGTTGCCAGGCGCCCCGTGCACGGGGTGCTGCTGCTGGACAAGCCACTGGGTTGGAGCAGCAATGATGCCTTGCAGAAAGTCAAGTGGCTGCTGCGAGCAGAAAAGGCGGGGCACACCGGAACACTGGATCCGCTGGCCAGCGGGGTTCTCCCCCTGTGTTTCGGGGCGGCGACCAAGTTCAGCCAACTTCAACTTGACGCCGACAAGACCTATGAGGCAGTGGCCCGTCTTGGTGTGAAGACGAGCACGGCAGACGCCGAAGGCAGTGTGGTCGAAACCAGACCCGTCCAGGTGGACGACGAGAAGCTGCAGCGAGTGGTATCTCAGTTTTCCGGCCTGATCCGGCAGACGCCACCGATGCACAGCGCCTTGAAGAAGGATGGACGTGCGCTTTACGACTACGCGCGCGCCGGTATCGAGGTCGAGCGAGAGACTCGTGAGCTAAGGATTATTGAGCTGACAGCCACCTTGGCAGGCGAAAAGCCGGGACGAGAGCTTATTAAAATAGCGGTCAAGTGCAGCAAGGGAACCTATATCCGCACACTGGCTGAGGATATGGGTGAGGCGCTCGGATGTGGCGCGCACCTGACTGCATTGCGTCGCACGGCGACCGGGGGCTTCGGTCTGTCATCGTGCGTGACCCTGGAAGCGCTTGAAGGCATGACCGAGGAAGAGCGGCTGAAGTGCCTGTTGCCGGTCGATAGTTTGCTGAGCGGTCACACGCCAGTCGAACTTGACGCCGACAATTCGGGGCGTTTCCTCAGTGGATTGCGCCGGCGCGGCAACTGGACCGATACGGCGCAGGCGGCGGTCTATGCCGGCAACCCGCGCACCTTGCTGGGCACTGCCCATGTCAAGGCGGGCGAACTGATACCAACACGACTGCTCAGTCCTGTAGAGATTGAGCAGATGAACAGATTTTGAAAGTGAACCATGAGCCATAAACAAATTCGCAACATCGCCATCATCGCCCACGTGGACCATGGCAAGACCACCATGGTCGACCAACTGCTGCGCCAGTCCGGGACCTTTGCCCAGCACGAAAAGGTGGTCGACACCGTGATGGACAACAACGCGATTGAAAAAGAGCGTGGCATCACCATCCTGGCCAAGAATTGCGCGGTCACGTGGAAGGATACCCACATCAATATCGTTGATACCCCGGGTCACGCAGACTTCGGCGGCGAAGTGGAGCGGGCGCTCAGCATGGTTGACGGCGTGGTGCTGCTGATCGATGCGCAGGAGGGGCCGATGCCGCAAACGCGTTTTGTGACGAAGAAGGCGCTGGCCCTGGGTCTCAAGCCGATTTTGGTGGTCAACAAGGTAGACAAGCCTGGTTCGCGCCCGGAGTGGGTTGTCAATGCGGCTTTCGATCTGTTTGACAAACTTGGCGCGACCGACGAGCAACTGGATTTTCCGGTGGTCTATGCCTCTGGCATCAACGGCTGGTCGTCAATGGAGGAGGGCGCCCAGGGCGAGCAGTGGGGACCCGACATGTCGGCCTTGTTCAACACCATCCTCGATCACGTGCCGCACCAGCAGGGGGACCCGGCGGCGCCGCTGCAACTACAGATCTCCGCGATCGACTTTTCAACCTTTGTCGGTCGCATCGGTGTGGGCCGCATCAGCCAGGGAACGATCAGGCCGATGATGGACGTGGTCGTCATGGAAGGCACGGACGGCAAGGCGGTCAAGGGCCGTGTCAACCAGGTCCTGACCTTTCAGGGGCTGGAGCGCGTGCAGACCACCGATGCGGGTCCCGGCGAAATTGTGTTGATCAACGGGCTGACCGAGATCGGCATTGGTGTCACCATTACCGACCCCCTCAATCCGATGCCGCTGCCCATGCTCAAGGTTGACGAGCCCACCCTGACGATGAACTTCTGCGTCAACACCAGCCCGCTGGCCGGACGCGAAGGCAAGTATGTCACGAGTCGCCAGATCTGGGACCGGTTGCAAAAGGAACTGCAGCACAACGTGGCGCTGCGCGTCAAGGAAACTGGCGAAGAAGGCATCTTTGAAGTCATGGGCCGGGGCGAACTGCACCTGACCATCCTGCTGGAAAATATGCGCCGCGAAGGTTACGAACTGGCAGTGTCGAAGCCACGTGTCGTGTTCAAGATGGTTGATGGGGAAAAGCACGAACCCATTGAAATGGTGACAGTCGATATCGAGGAACAGCACCAGGGCGGTGTGATGCAGGCGCTTGGCGAACGCCGGGGTGACCTGTTCAACATGGAGTCCGACGGTCGCGGACGCGTGCGCCTGGAGTACCGCATCCCGGCGCGCGGCCTGATTGGTTTTACCAACGAATTTCTGAATCTGACGCGCGGCACCGGCCTGATCTCCAACATCTTCGACAGCTACGAAGCGCACAAGGGTGAGATCGGTGGGCGCAAGAACGGCGTGCTGATTTCTATGGACGCCGGTGAAATTTTCACCTACGCACTGGGCAAGCTCGATGACCGCGGACGCATGTTTGTCAAGGCCAACGATCCGGTGTATGAAGGCATGATCGTCGGCATCCACAGTCGCGAAAACGACTTGGTGGTGAACGCCACACGGACCAAGCAACTGACCAACTTCCGCGTCAGTGGCAAGGAAGATGCGATCAAGATCACACCACCGATCGAATGCACACTGGAATACGGCGTTGAATTCATCGAGGACGATGAACTGGTGGAGATCACACCGAAGTCGATTCGCTTGCGCAAGCGCCACCTGAGTGAGAACGAACGCAAGCGTGCCAGTCGCGGACCGGTGTAAAGACTGGATTGAAGCTCACTCACAACCGGGCCGTTCTGCTGATGCTGGCGGTGACCCTGATGTGGTCGATCGCCGGTGTTGTGACACGGCATCTGGAGCATGCACGCAGTTTTGAGGTGACGTTCTGGCGCAGTTTCTTTACCGTGCTGGCCCTGTTGGTGATTCTGCCGCTGTTTCAGGGGCGCAATGTGTTTCGCCGGATGCGCAGCGGGGGCTCAGCCTTATGGATCTCTGGCGTCTGCTGGTGTGGCATGTTCACCTTCTTCATGGTGGCTCTTACATTGACCAGCGTGGCCAACGTCTTGGTCACCATGTCGATCGGCCCTTTGCTGACCGCGCTGGCATCCCGAATTTTCATCGGCCACAGGATACCGGCGCGCACCTGGCTTGCCATTGTTGTCGCCGGCTGCGGTATCGGCTACATGTACGGCAGTCAGATCAGTCAGGGCGTCAGCCTGGTCGGTACGCTGGTGGCCCTGTGTGTACCCATTTCGGGAGCTGCCAACTGGACCGTAACACAGCACGCCCACGCTCAGGGGCGTGATGTCGACCTGATACCAGCGGTCTTGATTGGCGCCGTCTTTTCCTGCCTTTTGACGCTGCCCCTGGCATTTCCATTTCAGGCCTCAGGCCATGATCTGACGCTGCTGGCTGCCCTCGGTGTCGTGCAACTGGCCATCCCGTCGGCACTTTCGGTGTTGTGTGCCCGGGTTTTGAAAGCGCCAGAAGTGTCCTTGCTGGGCTTGCTGGAAGTGATATTTGGTATTCTGCTGGCCTGGGTTGGTGCCAATGAGGTGCCGGGCGCGAACGTGCTGACCGGTGGCGCGCTCGTCATTGGCTCGCTGGCGGTCAATGAATTAATCGGCTGGAGAAACAGAGGATGAATACAAAGCCTGTGCTGCCAACAGACAACGCAGCAGAGATTGTGACGGAGGTACACGGTCATGTAGGACTGATCACGCTCAATCGCCCGAAGGCCCTCAATGCGCTTTCGCTGCCGATGATCCGCAGCCTGACAAAGTGTCTGCTGGCCTGGCGCGATGCCCCGACCGTGCATGCTGTTGCTGTTCGCGGTACCGGCAAAACAGGACAGTTCGGTGCTTTTTGTGCGGGTGGCGACATCCGTTTCTTTCATCAGGCTGCGCTGTCCGGCAACGATGAACTGGAGCAGTTCTTCACTGAGGAATATGCGCTCAATCACCTGATCCATGACTACCCAAAACCCTATATCGCGTTCATGGATGGCATCGTGATGGGCGGCGGCATGGGCATCAGCCAGGGCGCGCAGATACGCATCGTCACTGAACGTACACGCATGGCGATGCCGGAAACGAACATTGGCTTGTTCCCGGATGTCGGCGGTGGCTATTTTCTGAGCCGCTGCCCGGGGCATACTGGTGAATGGCTGGCCCTGACCGGTGAGACCATCGGTTCGAGCCAGGCGCTCGAACTGGGCTTGGCAGACAGTTGCTTTGAATCTGCACGGCTGGCTTCAGCCTGGGCCGCACTGGGCAGTTCGGATTTTGATCGGAGTGGCGCAGTCGATCAGTGGCTCGCCCTGTTCGCCCACGCTGGGGCAGAAGTCTCGAACGCGCACACCGCGCAGATAGACCATCACTTTGCCAAGCAC
>Ga0163199_1000237_pt1 | contig 35513 bp, 33 predicted proteins | sample PL_2010_150m_FD_113537 | JGI IMG/M metagenome (GOLD analysis project Ga0163199, IMG submission 113537) | Freshwater microbial communities from Powell Lake, British Columbia, Canada to study Microbial Dark Matter (Phase II) - PL_2010_150m | ecosystem: Environmental > Aquatic > Freshwater > Lake ...
TGGCACACACTCACACGGAAGCAGACGGAGAAGAAACCATTCGTATCATTTCGGCTCGAAAGGCAGACAAGACGGAACGGAGGATTTATGCGGAAGGCCACTAAACACGCAACAGGCAAACTGGCCGCCGAGCAAGCTGAAGAACTCAAAGCATTGCAAGCGTTACCAGATGATCAAATCGACTACTCCGACGCGCCGTCAACGAAAGCGGAGGAATGGCGCGATGCGGCTGTCGGCAAGTTCTATCGCCCCATCAAGCAGCAATTGACGCTACGGATAGACGCCGATGTGGTTCATTGGTTCAAGGAGCAGGGCAAGGGCTACCAGACACGAATCAATGAATTACTGCGGGATGCGATGATGAAAGAGGCGAAGCACTGACGTAGAACGGTTGCGGACGCGGGTTCGATTCCCGCCGCCCCACCAAATCGAATGAAAACGGCACCCATGTGGTGCCGTTTTTGTTTGGCATTCGCCGGACGTTTACGGTACATTTCAGCCCATTCCCGGATACCACATCTCCAAAATTCCATGACGCTCTCCGATATTTTCCAAGACGTAGCCATACGCGACCGCTTATCCGTGTTTTCCGAGGCCGAGAAAGACGCCATCGAACAATCCCTGTTCGACAAAAACGGTAAGCCCTACATCAAATGCCAGGTGCGCGGCAAAGATGTACAGGCCAAGAAGGAAGAACTGGTGCGCCAGTTGTGGCTGCATCGTCTGCTCACCCACTACGGCTACCCCCGCGACCGCCTTACCGTGGAATATCCCATCACCTTCGGGCGCGACAGTTCCAAGCGCGCCGACATCGTGGTGTTCGACGCCGACCGGCCCACCGTGCCTTATCTGATCATCGAGGTGAAACAGACCAACATCAAGGGCGGCAAGGAACAACTGCGTTCCTACACCCACGCCACCGGCGCGCCGCTGGCGCTGTGGAGTGACGGCGGACTCGCCACTGTCTGGCACCGCAAGAACCCCAACTACTTCGTCGAAATCCCCGACCTGCCCACCAGCGGGCAAACCATAGACGACATCGCCGGCCAGCCCTGGACGGTGCAAACCCTGATCGACGAGGAAAAGAAACGCGAAGCCAAGGGCGAGAAGGCCCGCAACCTGCGCCAGTTGATCGAGGAAATGGAGGATGAAGTGCTCGCCAATGCCGGCGTGGACGTGTTCGAGGAAGTCTTCAAACTCATCTTCACCAAGCTCTACGATGAGATGTTCTGCTATCAAGGCCGTTACAAATATCTGCGCTTCCGCAACACCAATACCGCTGCGCAACTCAAGGCCAACATCCAAAGCCTGTTCGACGACGCCAAGAAAGAATGGGAAGGCGTCTTCGCCGACGACGAAAAAATCAAGCTGTCCGCCGACCACCTGCAAGTCTGCGTCGGCTCGCTGGAGGAGTGGAAGCTGTTCAATTCCAACCTGGACGTGGTGGACGAAGCTTTCGAGTACCTCGTCAACAAATCCGCCAAGGGCGAAAAAGGTCAGTATTTCACGCCGCGCTGGGTTATCGACATGTGCGTCAAAATGATGAACCCCAAGGAAAGCGAGACGGTCATCGACACCGCCTGCGGCAGCGCGGGCTTCACCGTCCACGCGATTTTCCATGTGTGGAAACAAATCCTGGAAGCCGAAGGGCTGACTGCCTCCCACCTCTTCACGATGGAAGAAAAGCCCCAGCGCTGCAAGGACTACGTGCGCGACAAGGTTTTCGCCATCGACTTCGACGAAAAAAGCGTCCGTGTCGCCCGCTGCCTTAACCTCATCGCCGGGGACGGCCAGACCAACGTCCTGCACATGAACACCCTGGACTGGAGCAAGTGGGACGAAACCGCCAAACAGGACGATTGGCGCGACACCTACGGCGACGGCTGGAAGAAAATCCGCAAGCTTCAGGAAGACAAAAAGAGCTACCGCAATTTCGGTTTCGACGTACTGATGGCCAACCCGCCTTTCGCCGGGGACATCAAGCAGACCGACATGCTTTCTCCCTTTGAACTGGCCCACAAAACCAACGGCAAGCTGGAAAACGCTGTCGGGCGCGACCTGCTTTTCATCGAACGCAACCTGGATTTTCTCAAGCCCGGCGGGCGCATGGCGGTGGTGTTGCCGCAAGGCCGCTTCAATAATTCCAGCGACAAACGGGTGCGTGAATTTATCGCCGAGCGCTGCCGCATTCTCGCCGTGGTCGGCCTGCATCCGGCAACCTTCAAGCCCCACACCGGCACCAAGACCAGCGTGCTGTTCGTGCAGAAATGGAACGACGACCCGCAAGCCGGGCCACTGTGCCCGAAAGTGGCCGACTACAACATCTTCTTCGCCACCCAGCGCCTGCCCTCCAAGGACAACAGCGGCGAGAAAATCTACCTCAAGGACAGCAACGGCGCGCAACTGCGCGACGACCACGGCCATTGGGTGGTGCAGCACGACCTGTTCAACCACGATGGCCTGACCCAGGACGGCATCGCCGAAGCCTTCGAGGAATTCGCCGCCAAGGAACGACTAAGTTTTTTTTGAGTCGCCCCTTTGACGAAGCCCGCTACAAGGGCTTGTTGGAGGGGCTGGAAGTTGCAGTTCTCAGCCTGTCGGAAGTGCGCGAAGAAAACCGCGTGTTTCGATATGACACGCAATATTTCGGCAAAACTGCACTGACAGCAGAAGCTCGGATCAAGCGTGGGAAATGGGAACGGCTTGTTAAGTTGGCAGTTGGGGTAGAAAGCTTTGGCGCTTATGCGTTGACCAACGAGTTCGCCTACGTCGATGAGGGTATTCCATTCCTACGCTGTGTGAACATCCGCAATGGCTTTGCTGATTTTCGAGATGTTCTCTTCATCAACAAGAAAGCCAATGATCTTCTGGCTAAGTCGGAAGTAAGGCCAAACATGGTCTTGCTGACCATGTCAGGGAGCGTGGGCAATGCCACCGTATCGTTGGAGTCTTGGAACTATCCAATCAACTCGAATCAGGATATTGCGAAGATCACGCCAAAGCGCGGAGTGAGTCCGTTCTACCTTGCGGCATTCATCGGGTCTCGTTATGGGCAGATTCAAATGGAGCGGCTACCGGTTGGGAGTGTGCAACAGCACATTTTTCTTTGGATGATCGAGCAAATTGTTGTTGCAAGGTTTAGCCAGGTATTTGAAGAAGCTTTATCCAATGTTGTACGGTCAGCATACGAAATTCAAGCCGCATGTCGAACCTATCAAGAACAAGCCGAACAAACCCTCCTCCGCGACCTTGGCTTGCAAAACTGGCAGCCGCCTCAATCGTTGACCTACACCCGCAGTGCTTCTGAGGCTTTCACCGCCGGGCGGTTGGACGCGGACTATTTCGAACCCAAATGCGGCGAGATGATCGCCAAAATGGCAATACATGGCGAGTGTGTGAACCTCGATACCTTGTTGGATGTGAACCGTCGCGGCAAGCAGCCTCAATATGCGGAAATCGGCTTGCCGGTAATTAACTCCAAGCATGTGCTCAAGAATGAAGTACGCTTGAACGAGGACAATGCATTTGCGACAACCTCAGAAGATGCGCTAAAAATTGAGAATGGCGACGTTTTGATAAACGGAACCGGGGTTGGCACCATTGGCCGTACTGCGGCCTACTTGCACGACACGCCGGCGCTTCCCGATAATCACGTAACCATTCTGCGCCCCCATGCCGGCGCAATTGACCCGGTATATCTCGCCGTTTATCTCAATGCCATAGCCGGGCAATGGCAGGTTGAGAAGTACCTTCGGGGTTCGTCTGGGCAAATCGAGCTTTACCCGGTCGATATTGCCCAGTTCAAAATCTGCCTCGCGCCAGACGCCATACAGCAAAAAATCCGGGAGCTTGTCATTTCCGCATTTTCCGCCCGCCGCCAAGCCCATGCCCTGCTCGAAGCCGCCAAACGCGCCGTGGAAATCGCCATTGAGGGCAGCGAGGCGGCGGCGCTGGATTATCTGGCCGAATTCCTGCCAACAACCGCCTAAACCATGCCTACCCGCTACGACATCGAACATCTCGCCGAAGCCCAATTCGAGGCGGGTTCGCGTGGACGGGTATTGCGTAACTCGCTGGGCATCCGCCGCAAGCGCGAAATGGACGCGCTGGAAGCGCTCAAGCTGGCCGAGGCGACCGATTACGCCATCCGCCACATTTCGGCGGAACACCGTTTTGCCGCCCAGGATATTTGCGCCCTGCACCGCCAATGGCTGGGCAAGGTCTATCCGTGGGCGGGCGAGTATCGGCGGGTGAACATCAGCAAAGGCGGCTTTACCTTCGCGATGGCGGCGCAGGTGCCGCGCTTGATGGATGATTGGAGAGTGCCGTGTTGGCGGTTTATACGCCCTGCCAATTCGCGGAGCTGGACAAGATCGTCGAGGCGCTTGCCGTCACGCATTGGGAACTGGTGTTGATCCATCCTTTCCGCGAAGGGAACGGCAGGCTGGCACGCTTGCTGGCTACCTTGATGGCCTTGCAGGCCGGTTTGCCGCTACTGGACTTCTCGGGAGTGCGGGGAAAGGAACGGGCGTCCTACTTTGCCGCCGTTCAAGCGGGCCTGGGCAGGGACTACGCCCCGATGAAGGCGATATTTTACGCGGTGATCGACAGAAGCCAGCGGAGTTAGGCTGTCTTGGCGGCTTTTTCCGGCGTGGCCGGCAGCGCTTTCTCGGCAGCTTTTTTGACGCCTTCAATCGCCATTGAGGAAAGGACGTTCAGGCGCAACGCGGCGTGGTAGGCTTTGGCGTCGCGCAGGTGGGGGTTTTGCTGCAAAAGTGATTTTTTCATGTGTCCAAGTATAGTTGCGGAAACAGTCCGCTTCAATACCGGAATCAAGAGGATAAAACATGGCAATCTGGCTAATCCGCGCCGGTTCTCACGGCGAATACGAACAGAAGTTCATCCAGGAAAACCGCGTCTACGTGACCTGGGACGGCCTCGATGAAAACCTGTGCAAGCTCGCCGAGCGCCCGGAGCTGGTGGCGGCGATGACGCAGCGTTACCCTGACGCCAAGGCGGGCAGGATTCGGAACTGGGTCAGCCAGATATGGCCGTTTGCGCATGGGATGAAAAAAGGCGATTTGGTGGTGATGCCGCTCAAGTCGCAGCCTGCCATCCAGATCGGCGAGATCACCGGCGATTACCACTTTGAATCCGCCGGGCCAGACCCGTATTTCCACTGGCGACCGGTGAAGTGGATAGGCGAGGCCGTGCCGCGTGCCAACTTCGGCAAGGATTTGCTGTTTACCTTCGGCGCGTTCATGACTATTTGCCGCATCCAGCGCAACAACGCCGAGCAACGCATTGCCGCGATGCGGGCGAATGCCTGGAAACCGGAAACCATCGCCGCCGCCACCCAGGCTGCCGCGCCGGCTACCGACGAAGCGGCAGGCGACACCAACCTCGAAGAACTCGCCCACGACCAGATCGCCCAGCTCATCGCTGCCCGCTTCAAGGGCCACGGGCTCACGCGCTTGGTGGAGGCCATCCTCAAGGCGCAAGGCTACACTACCTACCGCAGCCCAGAAGGCGCGGACGGTGGCGCGGACATCCTCGCCGGGGCTGGGCCGCTCGGCTTTGGCGCACCGCGCCTGTGTGTCGAGGTGAAATCGGAGAGCGGCCCCATCGACCGCTCCACCGTGGACAAGCTTTTGGGCGCGGTTTCCAAGTTCGGCGCCAATGAGGGCTTGTTTGTCTCCTGGAGCGGATTCAAAAGTAACGTGCAGAAGGAACTTGCCCCCAGCTTTTTCAAGGTGCGGCTGTGGACACAGAAGGAATTGCTGGAACAACTCTTCGCCCACTACGACCACCTCGACGAAGACCTGAAAGCCGAATTGCCATTGAAGCGAATCTGGATGGTGGCGGCGCAGGAAGAATGAGTTGGCGGGGGGGCAGAGCAAGATCAAGGAAGGTCGGGCCGATGTCGCTCAAATCCATTTTCAAATGGCTGGCTAGGCGAAGTCCAGGGTACCGTTTTGTGTGAGAAATATGACTACGCTAGTCCAACTCCATCTCGATATTGATCTACGCGTTCAGGCCATCCGGGGGGATCGTCCCGATTGGTTGTGCGGGAAGGGCTGCGACAGTTGTTGTCGGCGGCTCGCCGATGTACCCCAACTGACCGGGGCCGAATGGGACTTGCTGCGGGAAGGCTTGGTCGAGCTATCGCCGGAACGCCTCCAGCAAATCAGCAGGGACATGGCAGCCTTGGCCGGCCAGCGGTCGCGCCCCATCGTCTGCCCGCTGCTGGACCTGGCTAGCGGCGCCTGCCCGGTCTATGCCCAGCGTCCAGTGGCTTGTCGTACCTACGGCTTCTACGTGCAGCGCAACCTAGGGCTTTATTGCCACGACATCGAATCCCGTGTAGCTGATGGCGTCTTGGCCGATGTAGTGTGGGGCAATCACGATGCCGTTGATCAGCGGCTTGCCGGCTTGGGCGAAACCCGCACGTTGGCCGAGTGGTTCGAGCGTTGGGCGTGTGGCGATTCGGACAGGTAAAATGTGTGGACTACAGATTTTTTCGATTTGCTAATAAAATTTGGGCAAACGCAGGCGGCGTACATCGCGCGATGGCGCACCCGCCCGGCTACGTTATTCAATCGACTGGAAGGATTCGGCGTCATGCATGACCGCACCAGCATCAAACTTATCAATCAATCGACACGGACGCGCAGGGTTGCAATCGCGTTAATCCTGCTCGCGTTGGCGCTGCCGTCCTTGTTTGCTTGGGGCGACAATGTCGCGCTCGAAAGCGCAGGCAAGTTTACCGGTCAGCTGGCCGCGGTGACGCTGCTTGCGTTTATTGCACGGCTATGGGTAGCGCGTCATTACTCCGTGGGGATACAGGTCCAGGCGTTGCTGGCTTTTGCACTTGTGCTGATAGGCTGGTCGGGCTATGTATCACGGCTTGCGCACGATGAGCGCGTGTCGGCAGCGGCATCGCCCGTCAGTGCGACGTTATCGCGAATTCCTGGTCAAGTGGAACCTGTTGAGACGAAATCGCAGGGTGCTCAGCGCTAACGCATTCAGTATTTATGTTTTCCGCAATCTGTCCAAGCGACCTCAGTTGGCCGATTCTTTTGATATTTACCCAAAAACTTTGACTTTTCTCTATCAGTTCCCTGTTTGGCTGTTGACCGGTCAACAGATCGTCTCCCTATTCAGTGGCGCTGGCGTTCAATTTGGGTTTAAATGTGCTGGTGGCGGGCATGGAACCCAAAAAGCAACGGGAGTTTCTTGCGGCACACCTGTGCGATTTCCTGCTGTTCGGTAAGCCTTTGCTATTAGCGGAAGCGACGGCGTTTTTGATGAATTCTTGAGGGAACACCATGGCAAGCGCCAAAGTCGCCATCGTCGACGATACTGAAATCAATCTCACCTTGATGAAACATCTGGTGAATAAACTCGATGGTTGCGAAGCCTTTTGTTTTTCCGACTCCGCCGCAGGGTTGCAATGGTGCCTCAACAATTCTCCCGATCTGATCATCGTGGATTACATGATGCCGTCCCCGGACGGGCTGGAATTCATTCAGCGTTTTCGCGAAGGGACGCTCAGAGAGATCGGCATTCCCATCCTGATGATCACCGCCAACAACCAGAAAGAAGTGCGCTACCAGGCATTGGCAGCGGGGGCCAACGATTTTCTTACCAAGCCGGTGGATACCGCCGAATTTCACGTTCGCCTGAAAAACATGCTGGTGCTGCGCGACAGCCAGAAAAAATTGGCCGATCACGCCGTCTGGCTTGCGGACGAGGTCAGGAAAGCCACCGCCCAGATTCTGGCGCGCGAGAACGAAATCATCCTGCGCCTTTCCAAGGCTACCGATTACCGCGATCCAGAAACCGGCGCCCATATCCTGCGGGTGGCGCACTATGCCAGACACATCGCCGATAATCTCGGCTTGCCGGAAGCGGATCGGGAACTGGTCTTCCAGGCGGCGCCCATGCATGACATCGGCAAAGTAGGAATTCCCGACCACGTCTTGCTCAAACCCGGAAAATACGAGCCGGAAGAGTTTGAGATCATGAAACGCCATTCCCGCATCGGCTACGAAATTCTCGCCAACAGCGAAGTCCCGGTGCTTCAGGCGGGTGCGCAAATCGCCCTGACCCACCATGAAAAATTCGATGGTCGCGGCTATCCCGATGGCAGCAAAGGAGAAGATATCCCATTGTTCGGACGGATTTGTGCGGTGGCGGACGTTTTCGATGCCCTGACTTGCCTGCGTCCCTACAAGGCACCTTGGGAAATCGAGCGTGCCGTCGCGCTATTGCGCGAGGAAGCTGGCAGGCATTTCGATCCCGCCTGCGTCGAAGCCTTTCTCGCACGCTGGGACGAAGTTCTGGAAATCAAGCAGAGGATACAGGATGACCATTCCAGTGCGAACCCGCTCTAATTCGCCATCATCTCCCGGTCGATGAAGCCGCTGCACGAAATATTCCATCCCGCCCGCAGTATCCGCGCCCGTATCGGCTTGGCGGTAGGCAGTTTTGCTCTGGTTGCCGCGCTGTTACTGAGCGGGTTTGTCGGCAACCGCACCGTCGACCAGTTGCACGACGACAAAGGTGCGGTCATGGAGCGTCTGGCCTACCGCATGATCATGGAACTGGATCAGGATGTCGGGCATCACCTCGAACAAATCAGCGCCCTGATGATGCAGGATGCGATCCAGGATACCAGGACGGCCAAGGCAGAAAAGCGCCTGTTGCTGGAAATGTTGCAACGGATGGAAGGTGAATTCGCCTGGATCGGCATCACCGATGCGAACGGAATTGTGGTGGCCGGAACCGGCGGCCTGCTGGAAGGCAAAGACGTGTCGCAGCGGGATTACTTTATCCAGGGCCGCCAGGCCCCTTTCGTCGGCGACGTGCATGACGCATTCCTGCTGGCGAAATTGCTGCCGCCGCCTGGCGACGGGCTCCCCCTACGCTTTGTGGATGTCGCTGCACCGATCGTGGATAAGGAGGGCCGTTTTCAAGGCGTGGTGGTCGGTCACCTGAGCTGGGAATGGGCCAGCCTTACCCGCGAAAACCTGTTTCGCGTGATGAAGGACGCCTCGGCATTCGACCTTGTTTTACTCAACCGCGAAAACAAAGTGCTGCTGGGCGATTTCCGGCTGGTTTCGATGAACCAGCGGCTGGAGACGCTCAGCACGCGTGCCCTCGCGGAGAGCGACAACGGCTTTCTCGTCGAAACCGGGTACGATGGAAACAGTGTCTTGACTGGCTACGCTCGGAGCCGGGGCTATAAGGATTACCCGGGATTGGGCTGGCGCGTGCTGGTGCGCCAGAATGCCGAGCGGGCTTTTGCCGAAGCCCGGATGGTGCGCAATTTTATTTTTGCCGCCGGGGGGCTAGCCGCCCTGCTTTTCGGGGTGGCCGTGTGGATATTGCTGGGGCGCTTGATCGAGCCGATGACGCGCATGTCCAGCGTGGCGCGGCGCATCCGGGCGGGCGACAAGGCTATTCGCATTCCCGTAGTGGAGGGCTGCGATGAAGTGGCCGAACTGTCGCAATCCTTGCGCGCCCTGATCGACGACGTCACCGCGAAAGATGGGGAGTTGGAGGCATTGAATGCCTCCCTGGAAATGAAAGTGGTCGAACGCACCGCCGAACTGTCGGTCAAGGCGCAGGCCATCGACCAGGTGAACGGCGCCCTGATCGTCACCGACTGGGACGGTTTCGTCACCGGTTGGAGCAAGGGCGCGGAAGAAATTTATGGCTACGCCGCCGCCGACATCGTCGGCAAACACGTTGCGCTGCTCCATCCGCCGGAGATACACGATTTCGTGCGCGACCAGGTCATCGCCCCGCTCCAGCAGCATGGCGCTTACGAAGGCGACGTCATCACCCTGCGCAAGAACGGTGTAGCGTTTTACAGCCATTTGTCGCTGTCGCTGTTGCACGACGAAGCCGGCAAGCCGGTCGGCATGATCGGTTATAACACCGACGTCGGCGAGCGGGTGCGCATGGAAGAAGCGCTACGGCAAACGGCCGAGGATCTGAAACAGGCCAAAGAAGCCGCCGAGGCGGCCAGCCGCGCCAAGAGCGAGTTTCTCGCCACCATGAGCCACGAAATCCGCACGCCGATGAACGGTATCCTGGGGATGACCGAACTGGTGCTGGATTCCGAGCTGACCGCCGACCAGCGCGAATACCTCTCCTTGGCAAAAATCTCGGCGGAATCCTTGCTGACCATCATCAACGACATTCTCGATTTCTCCAAGATCGAGGCCGGACGGCTGGAGTTGGAAAAAATACCCTTCGATTTGCGCCATGGGCTGGATGCGCATATCCGCAACCTGGCTTTCCGCGCCAGGAAAAAAGGCTTGTCGCTTTCTTGCGAGTTCGCCGAAAACATTCCCCACCAGCTGATTGGCGACCCGGTGCGGCTTAACCAGATCATCATCAACCTGGTGGGCAACGCCACCAAGTTCACCGAGCAGGGCGGGATTACGGTCAGGGTCGCCGTCGAAGCGCAGGACCAACACGCCGTTTTGCTGCATTTCAGTGTGGCCGACAGTGGCATCGGGATTCCTGCCGACAAGCTGGCCAGTATTTTCGACTTGTTTTCCCAAGTCGATGCCTCGGTAACGCGCAAGTACGGTGGCACCGGATTGGGTCTGGCGATCTGCAAGCGCCTGGTCGATCTGATGGGCGGCGAGATTTGGGTGGAAAGCCAACCGGGCAAAGGCAGCACTTTTCACTTCAACGTGGCGTTAGCGCCGGCCGCCCCGGGTGCTGAAGCGCCGGTTGCCGATGCGGCGACTGCCGAATCGGTCGGGCAAGGTCCGCTCAGGTGCTGCTGGCAGAAGACAACCCGATCAATCAGAAGCTGGCGCTTACCTTGCTGGAAAAGTGGGGGCACCGGGTTACCATCGCCAACAATGGCGTGGAGGCGCTCGCCTATGTGCATGGCGGGCATTTCGATCTGATTCTGATGGATTGGCAAATGCCGGAAATGGACGGCATCGAAACCACGCGGCAGATCCGCGAAATGGAGAAAGTTGGCGGCGGTCATGTCACCATCGTCGCCATGACCGCCAACGCCTTGCAGGGCGACCGCGAGCGTTGCCTGGCGGCGGGCATGGATGGCTATATCGCCAAACCGATCCAGACCGGGGAATTGTTGAAAGTGATCGGCGGCAAGGCGGCGATACCGCCTATTCCGAAACCGCAGCCCGCTGCTGCCAAGGACTTCGACTACGCTGCCGCGCTGGCCTCGGCGGAACGCGAAGTGCTTGATGTGCTGACCGAACTGTTTCTCGAACAGTACCCGGCATCCCTCGATGAAATCGCTGGCGCCATCGTCGCCGCCGACCATCCCAAACTCGAACTTTCCGCCCATGCCCTGAAAGGGCTGCTCGGTTATTTCAGGGCGGTTCCGGCGCAGCAAGCGGCACGTGAACTGGAAGAACTCGGTTCCCAGTCCCGGTCCAACGCCGGGACGGAGCCGCTGGCACGGCTGCGCGCGGAAATCGAAAAGCTTAAGCCTCATCTCGAAACTTATGCCATGCCCCATGGGAAACCCAAGCCATGATCGAACGCCTCAGTATCCGCACCAAGCTGGTTTTTATTCTGCTCATCCCCATTGCATCACTGCTGTATTTCTCCATCAGCGGCGTCAGGGAAAAATCCTCTGTCGCCGCCGGCATGGACAGCATCGAGATGCTGGTGCGGCTGGTCGTCAAAACCGGCGAGGTCGTCCACGAATTGCAAAAAGAGCGCGGCATTTCGTCAGGCTTTCTGGCCAGCAAGGGCAAGCATTTCGAGGTGGCATTGACCGCCCAACGGCAGTCCACCGACAAGGCGCGCGGAGAATTGGAAAAAATTGCTCAAGGTGTGGAAGCCGGCCGGCATACGGCGCTGCATGAATTATCGTTGGCCGAGGCGTTACGAAAATTGCGCGAGCTCGACGCGCAGCGCATTGCGGTCAATCAGTTGCAAGTCGAGGCTACCCGCTCGATTCGCGGCTTCAACGAAATCATCGCCTCCTTGCTGGAAATCCCCATGCAGTTGCCCAAGCTGGGCGGCAGCAATCCCGAGCTGACCCGCTCCTCTCTGGCCTACATTGCGCTGCTTTTCGTCAAGGAATACACCGGGCAGGAACGTGCGCTGCTCAACAATGCTTTCAGCAGCGGATTTTTCAGCGAATCCCTGCACCATGATTTCGTTGCCAATCTCGCCATGCAGCTGGCCTACATGCGGCAATTCCAGGCTTACGCCACGGAAGGGCAGAAGGCCTTTTACGGCAGCAGAATGCAGGCATCCGAGGTGCTGGAAGTGGAGCGCATCAAACGCTATGCGTTGGCGCGGGATAATAAATCAGTGGCAGATCAGCCGCCGGGGCCGTGGTTCCGCGCAGCCACCATCAAAATCGACCGTTTCCACGAAGTCGAGAAAAGACTGGCGGACGATCTGTTGGCGCAGGCCGAGCAAGTTCGCCGTAACGCCCGTGCCATGATGAGTGCCTTTGCCGCTTTGGCGACGGCTTCCATCCTGCTGGCGCTGATCCTGTCGTTCATCCTGATCCGCAACATTCTGCGCCAGCTCGGCGGCGAACCGTGCCTGGCTGCTGAAATCGCCCATAAGGTGGCGGACGGCGATCTCGCTGCGGAAATCCCGGTGCAACCCGGCGATACCACCAGCCTGATGGCCTCGGTCAAAACCATGCGCGATGCCCTGGCCCGGATGATAGTCGAAATCAGCACGGCCAATCAGCATCTCGAACGGCGGGTAGCGGAGCGCACCCACGAACTCGATGCCAATCTGGCGCAAACCAGGAAGAACGTGGCAGAATTGGAAAACCAGCAGTTCGCCCTCGACCAGCACGCCATCGTCAGCATCACCGACATCCACGGCAACATCATCTACGCCAACGACAAATTCTGCGAAATCAGCCAGTACCGGCTCGAAGAACTGCTCGGCAAGAACCACCGTATCGTCAAGTCCGGCATTCATCCGCCCGCCGTCTATGAAGCTTTGTGGCACACCATTGCTTCGGGCAAGGTGTGGCACGGCGAGGTCTGCAACCGGGCCAAGGACGGCGGCCTGTACTGGGTCAACGCCACCATCGTGCCCTTCGTCGATGAAACCGGTTTGCCTTACCAGTACGTCAGCATCCGCACCGACATCACCGCGCAGAAACGCATGAGCGCGCAAATCGAGGAGAACCGCCGTTTTCTGCAAGGCTTGACGGATGCCTTGGGCGAAGGGGTCTACGCGGTCGATACCGCCGGCCTGTGCACTTTCGTCAATCCCGAGGCGGCGAAGCTGTTGGGCTGGAGCAAGGACGAGTTGATCGGCAAGCCTATCCACGACATCGTCCACTATCAAAAATCCGACGGATCGAAGCACGAGTGGGAGCACTGTCTGCTCCACCAGGCAGGCGCCACGGGCCAGACTTTCCACTCCGAGGACGATCTGTTCACGCGGCGCGATGGCGAAACATTTCCGATTTCCCTTACCGCCGTGCCGTTGCTGGAAGATGGTTTGGTGCGGGGAACCGTTTCGGTGTTCCAGGACATTACATTGCGCAAGAAAACCGAACAGGCGCTGCGCGATGCCAAGGACGCCGCCGAAGCGGCCAGCCGCGCCAAGAGCGATTTCCTCGCGACCATGAGCCATGAAATCCGCACGCCGATGAACGGCATCATCGGCATGACCGAGCTCGCGCTGGATACCGAGCTCCCGCCGTTGCAGCGCGAATACCTGGAAATCGTCAAGGCTTCGGCCGATTCGCTGCTGACCGTGATCAACGACATTCTCGATTTTTCCAAGATCGAAGCGGGAAAAATGGAACTGGACGAAACCTCGTTCTATCTGTGCGATATGGTGGCCGATGTGGTCAAGCCGCTGGCACTGCGCGCCGAACAAAAAGGCGTCGAGCTGATTTACGAGGTAGCGCCCGGCGTGCCGGATTGCCTGACCGGCGACCCGCATCGTCTGAAACAGGTGATCGTCAACCTGGTCGGCAACGCCATCAAATTTACCGGCGAGGGGGAGATCGTCGTCCGTGCGCTGCTGGAAAATATCGACGAACATGAAGCGCTGCTGCATTTCATGGTATCGGACACCGGCATCGGCATTCCCGAGGAAAAACAGGCGCTGATCTTCGAGGCCTTTTCCCAGGCCGACAATTCGACAACCCGCAAATACGGCGGTACCGGCTTGGGGCTGACCATCTCCGGCAGGCTGGTGAAACTGATGGGCGGGCGCATCTGGGTGGAAAGCGAACTGGGGAAAGGCAGCACTTTCCATTTCCTGGCGCGTATGGGGCTGTGCAGCGACAGCGAGATAGCCTGTCATCCGGGTCAGGGCGTCGATCTGAATGGCGCACGGGTACTGGTGGTGGACGACAATGCCACCAACCGCCGCATCTTCAGCGAAATGCTCGGTAAATGGGGGATGGCGGTCGATACCGCCGAACTCGGCGCCGAAGCGCTCAGCAGCTTATGGCAGTCCGCCAATAGCGAGCGCCCCTACCAATTGGTGTTGCTCGACGTGATGATGCCGGAAATGGACGGTTTCGAAGTGGCACGGGAAATCCGCCAGAACTCGGCCACCGCACATTTGCCGCTGTTGATCCTCTCTTCCGCGATACGCGCCGACAGCGTGACCCTGTGCCGCGAACTGTTGCTGGATGCCTGTCTCACCAAGCCGGTAAAGCAGTCGGAGTTGCTGAAACACATCCAGGCAGCACTGGGCGCGCCCTCCCGCAGCAAAACCACCCCGCCGCGGCACATTAGTGCAGCGCATATCAGGAAAGGGCTACGCATCCTGTTGGCGGAAGATAATCCGATCAACCAGAAACTGGCGGTACACCTACTGGAAAAGCACGGCCATCAGGTAACGGTGGCCAACAACGGCTTGGAAGCACTGGAAATTCACGGCCGCCAGGAAGTCGACCTGATCCTGATGGACATGCAAATGCCCGAGCTGGATGGCGTCGAAACGACCCAGCGTATTCGCGAACGGGAAAGGGACAGCAACGAACACCTCCCGATTATCGCCATGACCGCCAATGTCATGCCGGAAGACCGCCAGCATTGCCTGGAAGCCGGCATGGACGGCTACGTGTCCAAACCGATCAACAGCGAGGCCCTGTTTGCCGCGATTGCCGGCGTGTGCATTACCGCACCGCTGAAACTTGCCTCCGGCACAGCTCTAAGCGCGGCCTCCAACTTCGATTACAGCGCTGCCCTGGCAACAGCAGACCAGGAAGTCATCGAGATTATCGGCGCCGATTTCCTCGAGCAGATGCCGGCCTATTTGACCGCACTCGATTCGGCCCTCGCCGCGTTTGATTGCAATACCGTTGCGCGCATCGCCCACACCCTCAAGGGGCTGTTCGGCAACTTCGCGGCGAAACCCGCCGTGGAAATTGCCCGCGCCATCGAACAGGCCGCACGCAACCAAGCGCCGGAAAACCTGGAATTGCTGCGCGGCAGGCTGGGGCAGGAAATGGACTGCTTCGCCGGTTGTCTTCGTGCGTTACTCGGGAACAAGCTTGAATAGCTGTTTTGCGCAAACGCGACGGAAAAGCAAAATCCCCTATTGCCATTTGAGCGGAATCATGCCGTTATTGGGTTTTAATCCACAGTTAATACGCTTGACAAAATGGGGATAACGCTATCGCAATGAAATTGCAGCAAATTTATAACATATTGAATATTAACATAAAAAACAATGGCTGTTTTTTGACCAGTTTGGAAAAATCCTTTATCTCGATTCACTTAATCACGGTTTTTACAAGTTATGCACAGTTTTATCCACAGAAGTTGTGGGCAACTCGAAAACAATATACGTGTCTAAGGGTTAGGATGGCTTTCAGTCGATTTCATTAACAAAGCGGCGTAACCTGAAATAGAATCTTCCTTTGCCGCTTCTCAAAGCCTGGCCCAGGAATTGCTCGTGGTAGGCATAATTGTTCCAAGGGAAATGTGATGTCCGGCGATATAGAATCCATCGAGTTGTCCACGATCTATGAGATCAGCAAGGTATTAGGCTCGTCGCTCGACCTGCACAAGACGCTGCGCGAGGTGCTTAATCTGCTGTCTTCCCACCTGCAGATGCACCGAAGTGTGGCGAGCCTGCTCCAGGATGGTGAATTACGCGCGGTCGCCGCCATCGGTTTGAGCGATGACGAGATCGGGCGCGGGCGCTTCCTGATCGGCGAAGGCGTCACCGGGCGCATCCTGCAAACCTGCGTGCCGGCGGTGATTCCCGACATTTCCCAGGAACCGCTGTTCCTCAACCGCACCGGATCGCGCAAACTGGAAGGCCAAAAAATTGCCTTTATCGGCGTACCGATCAAGGTGGGACGGCAGTGTATCGGCGTGCTCAGCGTGGATCGCGAGGGCAGTCCCACGGCGGGGAATTTCCGCAAGGATGTGCGCTTCCTGTACATGGTCGCCAACCTGATCGGTCAAACGGTGCGGCTGCACCAAAATGTCGCGGCGGAGCGCGAGCAGTTGATGCAGGATAAATTCCGCCTGCAAAAAGAATTGCAGGGCAAATTCAGCCTCGACAACGTGATCGGGGCCAGCAAGCGGATGCAGCAGGTGTTCGCCGACGTGCATCAGGCTGCGCCGGGCAAGTCCACCATCCTGCTGCGCGGCGAATCCGGCACCGGCAAGGAAGCCATCGCGCGCGCCATCCATTACCTCAGTCCGCGCAAGGACGGCCCGTTCGTCAAGCTCAACTGTGCGGCGCTACCGGAAAGCCTGCTGGAATCCGAGCTGTTCGGCCACGAAAAGGGCGCTTTCACCGGCGCCACCCAGGAACGCAAGGGGCGCTTCGAAATGGCGCACGGCGGCACCCTGTTCCTCGACGAAATCGGCGATATTTCGCCCGGCTTCCAGGCCAAGCTGCTGCGCGTCTTGCAAGAACGCGAGTTCGAGCGCGTCGGCGGCAACCGTACCATCAAGGTGAACGTGCGCATGGTGACCGCGACCAACCGCAACCTGGAAGAGATGGTCAAAAAGGAAGAATTCCGTGCCGATCTGTATTTCCGCATCAACGTGGTGTCAATATACCTGCCGCCGTTGCGCGAACGGCGCGACGATATTCCGCTGCTGGCGGAGTATTTCCTGGAAAAATTCAACCGCGAGAACAAACGCCATATCAGTATCGGCCCGGAAGCCATGCAAACCATGACGCAATGCGGCTGGCCGGGCAACGTGCGCGAACTGGAAAATTGCATCGAGCGCATGGCAACCATGTCGCGCAGCAGCGTGATCCGCCACGCCGACCTGATGTGCCAGAAAGGGCAGTGTTTTTCCTCGGCGCTGGGCAGTTACGCCCGTACCCACACCGCTATCCCGATAGTTGCCAGCGGATACGCCGCGCCGCCGCCAAGCGAAGCGGAAAGCGACTTTGCCCTGCCGGAAGCCCCTGCCGGCGACCAAGCGCTGACGGAACGCGAGCAGTTGATCCAGGCGATGGAAAAATGCGGCTGGGTGCAGGCCAAGGCCGCGCGCCTGCTCAATCTAACGCCGCGCCAGATGGGCTATGCGTTGAAAAAATACGATATTCCATTGAAGCGCTTATAAAAGCGGTGAGGGGGAATGGGACGAATCACTCGCTCCTTTTCCCCACTTGTCGCGATTGCGACATTTTCCCCTAACACTCCCTTTCATTGTTCATTTCACGACATCCACGCAGAGCCAGTCATGTTGTTGTAACCAATTGTTATTAGAAGATATTGGCTGGTGGCACGGTCATTGCTGATGGCTTACCAAAGCCAAACAACGGGAGCAAGACATGCCGCCAAACATCATTCCAATTTTCGATCAGCGCAAGAGCGCGGGCTGCGCTTCAAAGGGGAGTTGCGGCTCTGCTTCCGGCCCGTCCGACATGGCGCCGGAGGTGTGGGAAAAGGTCAAGAACCATCCCTGTTACAGCGAGCAGGCGCACCACCATTTCGCCCGGATGCATATCGCGGTGGCGCCGGCCTGCAATATCCAGTGCAACTATTGCAACCGCAAGTACGACTGCGCCAACGAGAGCCGTCCCGGCGTGGTGAGCGAGAAGCTCACCCCGGAACTGGCGGCGAAAAAGGTGCTGGCGGTGGCGGCGGAAATTCCCCAGCTGTCGGTGGTGGGAATCGCCGGGCCGGGCGACGCGCTGGCCAATCCGGCCAAGACCTTCAAGACCTTCGAGCTGATCCAGAAGGCAGCACCCGACATCAAGCTGTGCCTGTCCACCAACGGCCTGGCCTTGCCGGATTACGTGCAGACCATCAGCGATTTCAACATCGACCACGTCACCATCACGATCAACATGCTCGACCCGGAAATCGGCGAGCACATCTACCCGTGGATTTTCTACCAGCACAAACGCTGGCATGGCCGCGACGCGGCGAAAATCCTCAGCGAGCGCCAGTTGCTCGGGCTGGAAATGCTCACCGCCCGGGGCGTGCTGGTCAAGGTCAATTCGGTGCTGATTCCCGGCGTCAACGACCAGCACCTGGGCGAAGTGAATAAAGCGGTGAAAGCGCGCGGCGCGTTCCTGCACAACATCATGCCGCTGATCTCCGACCCGGCGCACGGCACCCATTACGGCCTGACCGGCCAGCGCGGGCCGTCGCCGCAGGAATTGAAAGCCGTGCAGGACCAATGCGAAGGCGGCGCCAACCTGATGCGCCATTGCCGCCAGTGCCGCGCCGACGCGGTCGGCTTGCTGGGCGAGGATAGGGGCGCGGAGTTCAGCACCGCCAAGATCGCCGCAATGGATGTGAGCTACGACCCGCAGCCGCACCAGGCCTACCTCGAATATGTGGAAAAGGAGCGCAACGACAGCGCGGCAGCACGCGACGCCGAACTGGCCGCGCTCAACGCGCAAAATTCGGAGATTGGGGTCAGCAAGCTGGTGGCGGTCGCCACCAAGGGCGGCGGACGCATCAACCAGCATTTCGGCCATGCCGGCGAATTCCAGATTTACGAGGTGAGCGCGGCAGGCGCCAAATACGTCGGCCAGCGCCGCGTCGAGCATTACTGCCAGGGCGGCTACGGCGAAGAGGAAGTGCTGGAAGGCGTGATCGCGATGATCCAGGACTGTGCGGCGGTGTTCGTCGCCAAGGTTGGCCTGTGCCCGAAAAAAGACCTGGCCGCCGCCGGCATCGAACCGGTCGAGGAATACGCCTTCGAATACACCGAAACCTCGCTGTTGGCCTGGTTCCGGCGCCAGTCCGCGAGTGCCGGGCGGCAGGCGGCTTAACGGAATTCAACCGCCCTCACCCCTGCCCTCTCCCGCCTGCGGGAGAGGGGGACGAGGGCTCGCTTCGCGAGTTTTACTTTAACCGAAAGGAGAACCATCATGGCTTACAAAATCATCGTCGACGAATGCACCAACTGCGCGGCTTGCGAAACCGAATGCCCGAACGACGCGATCAACGAAAAGAAGGGTACCTTCAAAATCGACGCCGCCAATTGCAGCGAATGCATCGGCTATTTCGACGAGCCGCAATGCATCGCGGCCTGCCCGATCCCAGACTGCATCGTGGTTGACGATAAAGTGCCGCGCTATGTCGCGGCGTAAGGAGCCATCATGTGTATGACAGTGATGCCCAAGGCGGAAGCCTTCATGCGCCGGATGATCCGCATGGGCGGCGGGACGGGCGGTTTTCGGCTGGTGGTGACGCCGGGCGGTTGTTCCGGCATGAGCGCGGAATTCAGCGTCGAAGCGGCGCCGCAACGGGGCGAACGCATCGTGCAACTGGAAGGCGTCAAGATGTTCGTGCCGGAAGCGAGTCTGGCGTTGCTGGAAGGCTACAACGTCGATTTTTCCGACTCGCCGATGGAAACCGGCTTCAAGTTCACCAATCCCAGCGGCGGCGGATGCGCGTGCAGTTCCTCGCAGGCGGCAGCCGGGGGCAGGCCGCCGGGGGTGGCGACGATCAGCCTGGCCAGCATAGTACGGCACAAGGGGTAGATGGCCGACATCGACGAGGCGCTCGACTGGCAAGGCGAGCCGGTAACGTGCGCAAGCTGCGACCACCGCGACCTGCTGGCGGCGGGTAAGTGCCAGTTGCGCCGTGCCTGCGTGCATGACCGTTACGCCAGTCGGGTGCACCGTTTTTTTTCGTGGAACCCGGAGCTGGCGCGCGAATACCTGACACACCCGTATTTCGAGGTGCGGGCGATCGCGGCGAAATTCGTGGATATTTTCCACTTGCCGCCGCTGCTAGCAGATCCTGACGAAACGGTGCGTTTTTCCGCGGTGGTGCGCCTGCCGCAGCGCTTCCTGCTGAAAATGCGCGCCGACCCGGATCGCGAGGTGCGCATCCGGGTGGCCTACCGCCTGGAAGACCGGGAGCTGCTGGAGATGCGCGGCGACCCGGATTATTACGTGCGCCTGGTAGTGGCGCGCCGCTTGCCGCCGGCCATGTTGCACCTGCTGCTGCACGATCCCGACCGGGAAGTGCGCCTGGAAGTGGCGCGGCGCATCCCGGAAGAACGGTTGCCCGAGCTGATCGCGGACGAGGATGCCGAGGTGCGTCTGGAAACGGTGCGCCGTCTGCCGGACGACAGGCTGGTCAAGCTGGCAGGGGATGCCGACTGGCGCGTGCGCTTCGAGGTCGCCAGCCGCATTGCGCCAGAGCAGTTGGGAAAGTTTATCGACGACACCGATGAATTGGTGCGGGAAATGGCCGGATCGCGGATGTAGGCAAAGACTTTTCACCGCAGAGGCGCAGAGGCACGGAGAGTTTTGTCATTCGAATAGTTACGGGGTAAATGATGAGTATGCAGAATGATAAAGCACAAATTTTTGTGCCCTTGGTTTTCTCTGCGCCTCTGCGTCTCTGCGGTAAGTTTTATTAAATATCCGGTGTTAAGGAGCCAACCATGAAAATCAGCCGTGACAGCGACACCATCGAAATCGACGGACCGCCGCGCTTCGATTACGGGCAAAAAGTGCGTTCGCGCATGGTGATCCGCAACGACGGCACCTTTCCAGGCAAGGAAATCGGCGATGTGCTGGTGAACAAGGGCGATGTCGGCTACGTCGCCAGCATCGGCACGTTCCTGCAGCAGTTTTACATCTACGGCGTGGATTTTTACGAGAGCGGCCACATGGTCGGGATGAAATCGCGCGAATTGGAACTGGCGGAGAAATAGCCGCGGTTTCGAACGATAGCGATGCGCACGATGGGTGGTCTGCACCATTATTGTGCGCCATGCAAGCTGGGATGTACCGGTATTATGTTGATGTATAAACGAAATCAGCCTTTTTCTTGGTTGGCGTAATGATTGCTTGAGGTCATGTGCAGCAAAAAAATAAAACAGTACCTCATCGCACATTGGAGTGGGTGGCTAATTCCGTTTCTGAATCCAACGCGAACCCGAAGCTTGAGAAATAGTAGCGCAAGCAACGCGCCCAAGCGCACGGATTTAGGCACGGAGTAACCGGGAGGAAGCAAGGCCATGACACTGTACAAAGGGATAGAGCTGGACGACGCGCTGTGCGGCGTGATACGCCACATGAGCGGTGCGGAGGAATACCGCGAAACGCTGCAAGGCTTGCAGGGGGTGTGGGACAACCTGACCCTGCTCGGCCAGCTTTCCGGCACCGGCACCGACATGAGCGCCACGCGTCAGGCTTTCAACCGGCTGACGGCGGGCCTGCTCAACAATCTAGGCAACGAGAGCCTGAAGAAAACCGTGCTGGAAATGAAGTCCAAGGCGCAAGTGGCGGTGGACATCATGATCCGCAACCTGTTCGAGCGCACCGCCGACATCGGTTTCCTCGCCACCGACGACGATATTCGCGAATATGCCGCGCTGGCACCGGAATACCTGAAAAAGATCAAACAGTCCTTCGGCAGCGAAAAAGGGCGCGCGCAGGAAGAATTCGAAGCGCTGAGTAACCGCTTGCAGGAACGTTTCCGCGAATACGTCCAAAAGTATTCGGTGTACAACAACATCATCCTGCTGGATTGCGAAGGCAACCTGCTGATCCAGCTGGATTCCGGCAATCCGGTCGCCTGTTCGAGCGACCCGCTGATAGCAGAAGCGCTGAAAACCGGCCACGCCTACCTCGAGACTTTCCGCCATTCCGACCTGGTGCCGGGAGAAGACGCCAGCCTGATCTATTCCTACCGCGTCACTGCGCCGCAGGACGACACGCCGCTGGGCGTGCTGTGCCTGTGCTTCCGCTTTCGCAACGAAACCGCCGGGATTTTCGCCAACCTGCGCGGAAGCGCCGACTGGAGCGTGATTACCCTGCTGGATGGGGAAGGGCGGGTGATCGCCAGCAGCGACGAGTGGCACATTCCCATCGGCGCGGCCATGGAGCGGGTGCTCGACACAGACTGCCGGGTGGTGCGTTTCGCCGGGCGCGAGTACCTCGCCACCACCCGTCCCACCAAGGGCTACCAGGGTTATAGCGGGCTGGGCTGGTACGGCCACGTGATGCTGCCGCTGGAGCAGGCTTTCAACGGGGCCGCCGCCGACCTGCTCAAACTGGCGAGCAGCGAGGTGCTGGCTGATGTGATGAGCAACCCCGCGCTGTTCTCTGAAGACTTGCGCAATATCCCGTTGCAGGCGGAGCGCATCCAGCGCGAACTTAACCGCTCGGTGTGGAACGGCAACGTGCGCCAGAGCGGCGACAAGAAAGCCATCAACCCGGCCTTCTCCAAGATCCTGCTGTGGGAGATCAGCAATACCGGGCTGAAGACCAAGGACGTGTTCGAACGCTCCATCGGCAACCTGCACCAGACCGTGGTGTCGTCGATTCTCCAGGACAGCCAGTTTCTCGCCTCGCTGGCCATCGACATCATGGATCGCAACCTCTACGAGCGCGCCAACGATTGCCGCTGGTGGGCGTTGCGCTCGAATTTCCGCGAACAACTGGGCAAGCCGGAATTGTCCGAGGGCGAGTTGCGTAGCTTCCAGGCGGTGCTGGCGCACATCAACAGCCTGTATACCGTCTACGACAACCTCGTGCTGTTCGACCGCCAGGGGCGCGTCCTCGCGGTTTCCAACCCGGATTACCAGAACTGCTGCGGCAAGCTGCTGGGCGAGGAATGGGTCAGGAACGTGCTGGGGCTGAAGAACTCGCAAAGCTACGCGGTATCCGCCTTTGCCCCGACAGCCCTGTACCGGAACCGCCACACCTATATTTACGGCGCCGCCATCTACGAATTGCCGGATAGCCGCAAGGCGGTGGGCGGCATCGGCATCGTGTTCGATTCCGCGCCGCAGTTCGAGGCCATGCTCAAGGACGCGCTGCCGCGCAACGAAAAAGGCGAAATCCTGGCCGGTAGTTTCGGCGTGTTCACTGATCGCGAGCGCAATGTGATTTCCGCCACGCGCGACGATATTGTCCCCGGTAGCCGCCTTGAGGTGGACGAGAAATTTTTCGGCTTGCGCAACGGCGAGGGGATTTCCAGCATCGTCGAATACGGCGGCCACTATTACGCCGTCGGCTCGCGCATTTCCAGCGGCTACCGCGAGTTCAAAGGTGCGCAGGACGGCTACCGCAACGACGTGGCGGCGCTGATCTTCGTGCCGCTGTGTCCGGCCAGCGCGGAACACGCCAAGGTGCGCGAGACGGAACGTCCGCGCACGCAATTGCAAATGAACCATTCGGCGGAATTCGGCGACACGGTGGAAATCGCCACTTTCTACGTCGGCGAAAACTGGTTCGGGCTGCACTCCGAAAACGTCGTCGAGGCCATCGACCTGGCCGGCCTGACGCGCGTGCCGGGCGCCGCCTCATATCTGGTGGGATACATCCTGCACGAAAACATGCCGATCCCGGTGGTGGACATCCAGCGCCTGCTGCCCCGGACTGCGACAGTGCAGAAAGCGGCGCATCAGCAGATCGTGCTGGTCCGGCACCAGGAAAACCATCTGTTCGGCATCCTCGTCGACAGCCTGGGCGAAATTCCGGAAGTGGCGCATCACCGCCTCGAATTGATGTCCTCGATGTTTTCCGGGGAAGGGGTGATCGCCGACAGCCTGGTCAAGCCCGACCCGTCGCGGCCGAGCGGCGAACTCCTGTTGATTTTGAATCCCGATAAAGTTTGCCAGCGTATCGCGGTTCTCAAGGGACAGGAAGCCGGTCAGGCGCAAGGGACGAACCTGATAGCCAATGCGGCCAAGGCCAATGTGACGGAGATACGCGGCAATAATTTTTAGACTGTTGGGTTAGCGGCCACCCTCTCCCTAACCCTCCCCCGCTCGCGGGGGAGGGAACGACGGCCCTCTCTCCCGCGAGCGGGAGAGAGTTGGAGAGAGGGTGCAAAAAACCGCGCTTCTTGTCCTCGGGTGATTTGGCCGAGGGAACTCAGCCTGACCAGACCCTCAAACTTTAAGGAGAATCACATGAAAGTCATGATGCGTAAGGATGCCAGCGGAACACTTACCGCCTATATCGCCAAGAAGGACCTGGAAGAACCGGTCGTCGAAATGGAAAAACCGGAAATGTGGGGCGGCACGATCACTCTGGGCAACGGCTGGAAATTCGCCCTGCCGGAGATGGCGGCGGATACCCGCCTGCCGCTCACGGTGGAAGCGCGCAAGCTGGGAGAATGAATATGGACGCCATTCTCGACGACATCCGCGGGACGCTTGCGGCTGGCGAACTGATTCCTTACCTGGGCGCTGAGTTGCTGATCCCGCCGCAGCCCTCCCCTCAATCCCCTCCCGCGAGCGGGAGGGGAGACGATCGCTCCTTCCCCCGCGAGCGGGGGAAGGTTGGGATGGGGGTTAGCGCGGCAGCCGTGCCGCTGACCCCGACCGATCTGGCCGCGCGGCTGTCAGCCAGGGTCACGGTGCCGTTCAAGGTGCGCGCGAACATGACAGCGGCGGCGCAATATATCGAAAATTTCAAGCACCGCAAAACCCTGGTCGCGCTGATGCGCGAAATTTTCCAGGGCGGGATTTCCCCCTCGCCGGCACACCGTTTTTTCGCCGCCCAACCCAAGCTGCCGTTGCTGGTGGACACCTGGTACGACGGCGCCGCGCAAGCAGCGCTGTCGGGACGCGACGATTGGGGACAGATTCAGGGGGTGAGCCGCGCCGAGCACCGCGACATCTGGGTCAAGCATTACCGTGCCGACGGCAGCGAATGCGGCGCGGGCGAGGCGGCAGAGTGGAAGACGCTGCTCTACAAGCCGCTCGGCTCGATTGCTCCGGCGGCCAACTTCATCGTGTCCGATTCGGATTTCGTCGAAGTCTTGACCGAAATCGACATCCAGTCGCCGATTCCGCCGCGCGTGCAGGAACTGCGCAGCGGGCGGCGCTTCCTGTTTCTCGGCTGCCGTTTCCGCAACCAGCTGGAGCGCGCCTACGCGCGCCAGATTATGAAACGCTCCAGCGACGGCCCGCATTGGGCGGTGCTGGCGGGCGAGCTGACCAAGAACGAAACGCGCTTCCTGGAAGAACAAAACATCCAGCGCCTCGACCTCAGCATCGACGATTTCCTGGGCAAAGTCAGCACCGTGTTACCGCTGGCCGCCTGATGGATAGTTGCATCGAAATCGGCGTTGCCACGGCGGCGGATATGCCGGCGCTGGTTGTCCTGCTCGGCGAGTTGTTCGGCATCGAACGCGACTTCGTCGCGGATGCCGCCAAGCAGGAACGCGGCTTGCGGCTGATCCTGGACAATCCCGCCAGCGGGCGGATTTTCGTGGCGCGCCGGGACGGGCAGGTCGTGGGCATGGCGAGTTTGCTGTTTACCGTCAGCACCGCCGAGGGCGGGCGCGCCGCCGTGCTGGAGGATGTCATCGTCGCCGCGCCGTACCGCCGTCTCAAGGTCGGGAGGCGGTTGCTACATCACGTGCGGCAATGGGCCGGGCAACAGGGTCTCGTCCGCCTGACCCTGCTGACCGACCGCGCCAATGACGCGGCGCTGCGTTTTTACGAAAGCGAGGGATTCCGCTGTTCGGAGACGATGGTGGTTTACCGCTATCACCTACAGGGCGGCGCAGCAGGGCAGTAGGAGCGACTTCCAGGTCGCGAACATCGCTGGCCGCGACTCGCGGCCAGCAACATAGACCGGGCTTGATTTTGAGCGGCTGCCGGAAAACGCGGCTCGATCCGCAACTATAACGGGAGGTTAAATGGCACTGTTTCACCATCTCAAACTGTCGCAACGCTTTGCGGTACTGATCGCGATTTTCACGCTCGGCTTCATCGTCTACGGCGCCTGGTCGTTCATCACGCTCAACGAACTCAAGGTCAACGGGCCGCATTACCAGCGCATCGTCCAGGGCAAGGACCTGGTCGCGGATATCTTGCCGCCGCCGGAATATATCCTCGAATCTTATCTGGTCAGTATGCAACTGCTGGACACCGCGGACAAGTCCGAACAGGACAAACTGATCGAGCGCTTCAAGGCGTTGAAAACCGATTACGACACGCGTCACGAATTCTGGCTCAAGGAAGGGCTGGGGAGCGAGCTGGGCGAGGTTTTCCTCAAGCAGGCGCATGAACCGGCACTGGCTTTCTACAAAAGCGCCTTCGACGAGTTGATTCCCGCCGTACAGAAAGGCGAGCGCGAAGCTGCCGCAGCGGCGCTGGCGCGCATGAAGCCGGCTTACCAGGCACACCGCCAGGCGATCGACCGTGTGGTGGAAATCACCAACAAGCGCAATGAGGCCGACGAGGCGCAGGCGAAGGAGCGCATCCAGTCGGCCAGCATGTTGCTGCTGGCGATCCTGGTGGTTTCCCTGGGGGCAAGCGTCGCCGTCGCTGCCTCGATTGCCCGCAGCCTGCTCGCCAGCCTCGGCGGCGAGCCGGAATACGCGGTGAAGATCGCCCACGCCATTGCCGACTGCGACCTGACCGTGCGCGTCGAAACCAAGCCGGGCGACCAGGCGAGTCTGCTGGCTGCGATGAAAAACATGCAAGGCGGCCTGTCGCAAATCATTTGCAACGTCAACGGCGGCGTCGACCAACTGGCGCAAGCCGCCTCGCGCCTCTCGGCCTCGGCGGGGCGCGTTGCCGCAAGCTCGGAGCAGCAGCACGACGCCACCCAGTCGATGGCGGCGGCAGTGGAGGAAATCTCCGTCGGCATCGAGCAAATTACCGAGAATGCCAACGAATCCCGGCAAGCCACCCTGAAATCGGGCGAGATGTCCGAACAGGGCGCGCGGGTGGTGAGCGAAGCGACCCTGGAAATGGCGAAAATCGCCGAGGCGGTGAACCACTCCTCCTTGCATATTCAGACCTTGGGCGAGCACTCTGGGAAAATTTCAGAAATCGTCAACGTGATCAAAGACATCGCCGACCAGACCAACCTCCTGGCGCTGAATGCGGCTATCGAAGCGGCGCGGGCGGGCGAACAGGGACGCGGATTTGCCGTGGTGGCGGACGAGGTCAGGAAGCTGGCCGAAAGAACCTCCCAGTCGACCCAGGAAATCAGCGCAATGATCGACAGCATCCAGAAAGGCACTCACAGCGCGGTCGCCAGCATGGCGGACGGCAACGGCAGGGTCGACGAAGGGGTGCGGATGGTAACCCTGGTCAAGGAATCGATAGACCGGATGAAGGAAAATTCCGGCCACATCATCGCCGAGGTTAGCGGGATTTCCGATGCCTTGCGGGAACAGAGCTCGGCGCACAACCAGGTCGCCGACAGTGTGGCCAGAATCGCGGAACAAACCGAGGCGAACAGCATCGAGGTCAGCGCCATCGCCAAAGATGCCGTCGAACTGGAGCAACTGTCCGCCGCGTTACAGGCATCGGTTAGCCGCTTCAGGGTATAACCCGCGTTTGTTTATACGGAAATGCGCGAATGTCTTGTACCCGTCACAGGTACTGGCGAACGACGGCTTGCTGGCAACGGGGTGACATGACCTTCGCTTTAATGCCATGAAGAGACATTTGTCGTCAGGCGAACAGGCCAATGACGAAATGACGGTTAGCCCGACAAATGCTACGACTCGACGGCAATATTGGCAGTTTCCGCGAGTGTGGCGAGGACATCGACCAATTTGTCGATTTGCGCCTGGGTATGGTTGGCGTTCATGATAAAACGCAAGCGGCTTTGTTTGATGCCTACCGCAGGAAATTTGACTGCGTCAACATGGAAGCCTTCATCTTTCAGCACTCGCGCAAACCTATCACACTCGCGTTCGTCCCCGATCAGCACAGGGATAATCGGAGTGAGTTTTGAAATCAGGCGATAGCCCAGCTTCTCGACTTTGCCGACAAAGTAGCGCTGATTGTCCCACAACCGCTGTCTTCTTTCCGGTTCGTCGCGCGACATGTCGATGGCTTCGGACACCGCAAAAACCTGATCCGGCGGCAAGGTTGAGGTAAACCCGAAGGCTGAGCAGGACATTTTCAGGATTTCGGCAATGTAGTTTTCCGTCGCGACAAAACCGCCTATTGCGCCATAGGCTTTGCTTAGGGTGCCCATCTGGATCAAACGCGGGTTGTAGGCATTGAAATGCTCAGATACCCCGCCGCCATGCTCACCCAGAACGCCGGTGCCATGCGCATCATCAATGTAGAGCGTCGCGTCGTAACGCTCGGCCAATTCGATCAAGCCGGGTAGGGGCGCAATATCCCCGTCCTGGCTGAATACACCATCACTGACGATAATCTTGTACCGGTCGACGCTGGCTTTCAATTTGCTCTCAAGGTGATTGAGATCGTTATGCCGGTAGGAGATCGAATCCGCGCCTGACATCCTGATACCTTCGCGAATGCTGATATGGTTGTACACGTCGCTGAAAAACGTATAGCTATAGTGCCGCTGTGGCTTGAAACCATACAGTCGCGCCAGTTGCGAGGATTTCACCAAGGCGGAGAGCACCCCCAGGTTGGTCAGGTAGCCGGTGGCAAAAAGAACGGACGACTCCTTGCGTTTCAAGGTGGCCAGTTTAGCTTCCAGTGCACGGTAGATTTCCAGGTCGCCGCCCAGAAGCCGAGATTCGCAATTCGCCACGCCGTATTGTTCAAGTCCCTGACGGGCCTTGTCGATCAGCCTTTTGCTGGTGGCGAGCCCCAGATAGTTATTGGTGCTGAACGAAACATATGGCCGTCCCTCGCTGAGGAAGGTGGGGTCGGGCAATGTGCTTGCGCAAGGGATCTCATGGCGGGCGTCCTGCGATTTCAGCCAACTATCAATATTTCGTAATTCTTCCAAGTTCCCGCCTTCCATGTTGATTCTAACCCAAACAAACATGCTGAAATTAATACAAAGCCGACATGTTTTGATACAAAACGATACAATTATAAATGAATTGCGAAGTCCACCCTCATCCACTAGAGAATCCATGAGTTCATTACCGGTTATTCAGCAAATGCTGATCGAAGAATATGGTCTGTCCGCCGAAGAAGTCAGTGCCGATGCTGTGCTTGAGGAACTCGGCGTCGATTCGCTGGCGACGATTGAATTTATGTTCCTGCTGGAGACCAAATTCAAAATGCTCATGTCTGGCGAGCCGGTGGCCGTCAAGACCGTGGGCGACATTTCCCGCGAAGTCGATCTGCAAATCGCGCAACAGCACGGCACCCGCACGCCAGCAAACTAAGCTCCCATGAAGCGTGTTGTTGTCACAGGCCTTGGCGCAATTACTCCGCTGGGGAAGGACGTCGAATCTTTTTTCGAGGCTCTCGTTGCGGGCCGTTCCGGCGTGCGCGAAATTGAAGCATCTTGGGGTTCATATCTGGCTGCGTCGGTTATTGATGACCTTGACGCCTATTTCCCCAAACTTCGGCGTGTAACGCTCGATCGCGTATCGCAACTTTCCCTGGTGGCGGCGAGACAGGCCATTGCGCAGGCAGGCATCGACTTTTCCGCTGAAAAAAACCTGCACACCGGCATCTACTGGGGCACCGGCATGGGCGGTATCGCCACCCTGGAAACCGCCTATAACGATCTTCTGGTCGAACGCGCGCAACGCCTGAGACCTGCCACTATCGTTATGGCCATGAACAACGCAGCGACGGGACAAATCGGCATTGAGTTTGGCATCTGCGGGCCATCCTTCACCTATTCGTCCGCCTGCTCCTCATCGGCAGTTGCAATCGGCGAAGCGTTTCACGCTATTCGCTTTGGACTGGTCAAGGTGGCTGTGGCCGGGGGAGGCGAAGCACCCCTCACGCAAGGCGTGGTCAAGGCTTGGGAATCACTGCAAACCTTGGCCAGGAAAGATATGGAGCGCCCCGAAACTTCGTGCCGGCCTTTTTCAGCGGATCGGTCGGGATTCGTGCTCGGTGAAGGTGCAGCGGCATTGGTTCTCGAAGAGGAAGAATCAGCAAGGGCGCGCGGTGCCTTAATCCTCGCGGAAATCGTGGGCTATGGAAATACCACAGACGCAACTCACATAACCCAGCCTGACGCCTCCGGCCAAGCACGTGCTATGGTTCAGGCGTTGGTCGAAGCCGGATTGACTCCGCAGCAGGTCGATCACATCAACGCCCATGGCACGGGTACCAAGGTCGGTGATTTAAAGGAAACTGAAGGTATCAAGCAGGTATTCGGCGAATACGCCAGGCGGATTCCCATTAGTGCCACTAAGGCGCTGCACGGTCACTTGATGGGCGCCACGGGTGCTGTGGAAATGCTTGCCGCGCTTGAAACTTTGCGTACTTCCATCGTGCCGTCTACGGCGCACCTCTTCCACCCAGACTTGGAATGCGACCTGGATTATGTGAGCACAGGTGCTCGCAAATTGGACGAAGTCGATGTGGTCATGTCGAATTCGTTTGGATTTGGCGGAAATAATGCGGTTATTGTCGCAAGGCGCTATCAAGCTGACGCTTGAGTCTGTGCTTCAGTTCCATGGCAGATTGAAGAATGCGGTGACGTAGGAACCGCATCATTCGCGATGGATGTGACCGTCCCTACGTTGCTGCGCCGTTCAATCGCAACCCGGTTTGTCGGCTTTGGGACATTGTTCCAGGTTGTCGGCAGTGGTTGCCGCCAGCCAGCGCTGGATGTCGGCGTCGAAACCCGCGACCTGCCTGCCTTGCGCCTCGATCAGCGGGCGGCGGATCAGCAGGCGGTCGGCGAGCATGGCTTGCAGCGCGGCGGCTTCGTCGAGCCGGTGGGGCTGTACTTCGCCGTTTTTCAGGCGCGGTGCGCTGGGATTGAACCATTCCGCCAGCGGGCGGGCGGCGAAAAACGGCCGTAGTGTAGCCGCGCTGAACGGATAATCGAGCAGGCTGCGCGCTTCCACCTGGTGCCCGGCCTGGGCGAGCAGGGTTTTCTGGCGGGTGTTGTTGACGCAGCCGGGCTTTTCGTAAAAAACGATCTCCATTACCAGATGTCCGCAGGCATCTTCAGGCGTTCCACCGGCTGGTCGCCGAGCAGATGTTCGTCGATGATGGTTTTCACGTCCTGGCGCGTCACCTTGCCGTACATGATTCCTTCGGGATAGACCAGCACACTGGGGCCGTTGCCGCACGGGCCGATACAGCCGGTGAAGGTCAACGCATAGTTGACGTGCAGATCGCGTTGCTGGAATTCCAGCATGAATTCGTCGACGATTTCGCCGCAGTTGTTTTGCTGGCAAGAGCCGCGCGGGTGGCCGGGGCCACGGTTCTGGGTACAGACGAAGACGTGCTTCTTAGGTTTGGGCATGGTGTTCTCCTGAAAAGTTGGGATTGATTGTAAGAATTAATTGAACCGCAGAGACGCAGAGGCGCTGAGAAAATCGAAGCGTAACGGCGCGGCATCACTTGTTCGGATGTGCGAAATGATGTTGTAAACCATGAATTCCTCCGCGTCTCTGCGCCTCTGCGGTTAAGCAATTGCCTTAAGAATTGCGCTGCAACCATGGCGAAAGCGCTAGCAATGCAGTGGTCTGATGGTGGATCTTTGCGACAATTTCGGGATTGAGCTTGTCCAGCCAGCGTTTCGGGATGCCCTTTGCACCGTACAGCGCGCCCGCCAGCATCCCGGCCAGGGCGCCGGTGGTGTCGGCGTCCTCGCCGCGATTGACGGTTTCGACCAGGCAATCCTCGAAGTTGTCGGTGAAGAAAAAGTGGTACAGCACGGTTTGTACGGTATCCACGATATAGCCCGAGGCCCGCTTGGGGTAAGGGTCGAACTTGAACTGGCGGTGGGTTTCGACCAGGCGGCTGGCCAGCGGGCGGCACTCTTTCACGCCGCCGCCGGCCAGCAGTGTTTGCACCATGCGTCCCAGCACCAGCGTGCCGGCATCGGAAAACTCGTGGTGGTGGGTGATGTGTGCCTGCTCCAGCGTGCATTTGGCGAAGGCGTCGTCGTCGCCCAGCGTGTATAGCGCCACCGGCAGGTTGCGCATCGCCGCGCCGTTGCCGCCGTCGGTGTCGGACAGCGGGGTTTCCAGCGTGCCTTGCAGCATGTAGCGGCGGATGCCGCGGCGGCAGGTGGCGCCGACATCCACCGGTTTGGATTTGAGCCAGGCGGCGAACGCGTCGGCCACGGCGCTGAGGTTCCAGCCGCCGCTGGCGATGATCGCCTGTCCCAGGTACAGCGACATCTCGGTATCGTCGGTGATCTGGCCGGGTTTCAGGCGCAGCCAGCCGCCGCCGAGCATCTCGTGATGTATGCCGAATTGCGCCCTGATCTCTCGTGCGGTGAGGAACTCCACCGTCGCGCCCAAGGCGTCGCCCACGGCCAAGCCGAGGTAGGCGCCGAGGGCGCGGTTATGGAGCGCTTCCCGGTTCACTGGAAAACCTTAAACCGGGCGGTTTTCCGCCACTTTGACCGGTCCCATTTCAGCGACTGCCTGGGCGAACGGGATAGCCGCGAACTGGCCGTTGAAGGTGGAGGCGCCTTTGATGATGGCGTCGATCTTTTCTTCGCCGCCCATTTTCTTGAGATCGCCCTTTTCCAGGTAGAACAGGTCGAGCAATTCGTTGTACACGGTCGCCTCGTCGAGCGGCAGCACGTTGAAGGGGATGCCGTTCATGTCGATCTGGTATTTTTTCGAGATGTCCAGGTTGCCGGCAAAGAGGAAATACTTGCCTGTGGGAACCATGTCGGCGCCGAGGCATTCCTTTACCAGGTCGAGGTGGGCGAGCGAGGCGACGTGGCCGGAAAAGAAGGTGATCTTGCCGTCATCCGCAGCGATGATGACCTGGTCGGCCTTGACCTCGGGCGGACGTTTTTCACCGGCCAGGCTAGGGGTGAACTTGAGCGCCATTTCGCCGCGAAAGGCGAAGCGCCCGGCGACCTTGGTCGGGCCTTGGACGATGGGCGAAAGCAGGTTTTCTTGCAGCTTGGCCAGCGGGGTGGATGCGAGATCGGACATTTTGATGCTCCTTTTGGTTAGGGTAATGGGTCATGGGTGATGAGTAATGGGCGGAATCCCATCACACATCACTCATCGCACATCACCAGTAATTCACTTTGACCCGGTAATCGCCGCCGATCACCAGGTATTCGCCTTCGCCCTTGAGCGGGTGTTTGGCGAGCAATTCATTGAAGAACAATATCTTTACCAGCGGCACCTGGGCTTCGAGGATGGTGTCGCCGAATTCGTCGGCGCGCAGGCGGTCGAAGGTGAACGACACCAGGTTGTTCTGGCGCATCACCGCGGTGCGCTTGTCGATGCGTTCGACGATCTGGTGTTCCTCGAAACCGTTGACGCCGCGATACAGCGTGACGTGCTTCTTGCCCGGCATCAGCCAGCGCGCCAGCATCCATTGGCAAAAGCCGTAGAGCAGGTCGAGTTGCAGGCTGATGCTGTTGTTGTGAAAACGGCTCGACATTTTTTCCTCGACGTAGCTAATCCAGGCGGGTGCCGGGAAGCGCCGCAGCGCTTCCTTGTGGAAGGTCGGCAACAGGCCGAAGCGGCTTTCCACCCAACCTTTCAGTACCGCCCCTTCCGGGCCGTTGGAATCGAATCCCCAGCCTTGCAGCAGGCGCAGGTAACTGGAACGGAAACGCCGTTTGCCCGCGCCCTCGTCGCCCACCAAAGCCCCCCCGTCGAGGCCGAACAACAATTCCATGTAGTGCTCGAACATTTCTCCGGCTTCCGCGGAGCTAGGCGCTTTTGCCAGCTTGTCGAAGAAAGGCCGGTTCATCTCGCGCACCCCGTTGATCTCCAGCGGCAGCGGGTAATCGTTGAACGCGGTGCTCGCCAGCAGGCCCGTTGCGATGCCCACCAGGTTGGTGCTGTGATCTTTGGCGATGGCAATGGGGATGGCGGGTGGCGTCTTCATATCACCGAGTTAATGAGCAAGGTTTGTTCCTGTACCCATATAAATAGTTAAATTACCTAATAAACAGTATGTTATTCGTCTTTAGCGGGGCCGGTGCGGCGTTTTCTCGGTTGCGTTATTCCTGACATTCGTATCCTCAATTGTCGGTTTTGCGACATACCGCTCAATCTTGCTGATATTTGTGATCGATTAAGTAAATCAACGCGTTACGAGATTTTTTGCGGGCTGGCACAGTCGTTGCGTAATGCCAGTCACCGGGCCATCGAGTCCGAACAAATTTCATCATTTTTTTAACCTAAGGAGCACGAAAATGGCCAAATTAAGACAAATCGCCTTCTACGGAAAAGGGGGCATTGGCAAGTCCACCACCTCGCAAAATACCCTGGCTGCGCTGGCCGAGATGGGGCAGAAAATCCTCATCGTCGGTTGCGATCCCAAGGCCGACTCCACCCGCCTGATCCTGCACGCCAAGGCACAAGACACCGTGCTGTCGCTGGCTGCCGAAGCCGGTAGCGTGGAAGACCTGGAAATCGAGGATGTATTGCGTGTCGGTTATCGCGACATTCGCTGCGTCGAATCCGGTGGCCCGGAGCCGGGAGTAGGTTGTGCCGGTCGCGGCGTGATCACCGCCATTAACTTCCTTGAAGAAAATGGCGCTTACGAAGGTGTGGACTATGTTTCCTACGACGTGCTTGGCGACGTGGTGTGCGGCGGTTTCGCGATGCCGATTCGCGAAAACAAGGCGCAGGAAATCTACATTGTGATGTCCGGCGAAATGATGGCGATGTATGCCGCCAACAATATTTCCAAGGGCATTCTGAAATACGCCAACGCCGGCGGCGTGCGTTTGGGTGGCCTGATCTGCAACGAGCGCCAGACCGACAAGGAATACGAGTTGGCCGACGCGCTGGCCAAGCGCCTGGGTACCAGCCTGATCCACTTCGTGCCGCGCGACAATGTGGTGCAACACGCCGAGCTGCGCCGCATGACGGTGTTGGAATACGATCCGGCCTCCAAACAGGCTGAAGAGTATCGCCAACTGGCCAACAAGATTCACAACAACGCCGGCAACGGGACGATTCCGACGCCGATCACGATGGAAGAGCTGGAAGACTTGCTGCTCGAATTCGGCATCATGGAAGCAGCAGACGAGTCCATTATCGGCAAGGCTGCTACTGCGGCTTAATTTTTATGTAGGGCGGATGAGCGCAGCGTTATCCGCCGAGTTGGATAGCCATGCGGCGGAAGGCGCTGCGCTTTTCCGCCCTACGCAAAAGGAGTTTCGAAATGACTACAGACGTTAAAACCCGGAACCGCGAAGTAATTCAGGAAGTGCTTGCGGCCTACCCGGAAAAAGCCGCCAAAAAGCGCGCCAAGCACCTCAATGTGTACGAGGAA
>Ga0163199_1000239_pt1 | contig 35399 bp, 32 predicted proteins | sample PL_2010_150m_FD_113537 | JGI IMG/M metagenome (GOLD analysis project Ga0163199, IMG submission 113537) | Freshwater microbial communities from Powell Lake, British Columbia, Canada to study Microbial Dark Matter (Phase II) - PL_2010_150m | ecosystem: Environmental > Aquatic > Freshwater > Lake ...
CAGCTTCTCCGCGCGCAACAAGATGCTGAGTTCGCGCTTCAAGGCGCCGTTTACGGTGACCACCGCGACCCCGTCGATGCCGCGAAACTTGTCCGCCAGCTCATCTTCGGCCAGGCGGGATATTTCCGCGTGGGTCTGGGTCTTGGACGACAAGGCCATCTGCATGATCGGTTGTGCCGACGGATCGACGCGCCGCAGCACCGGCTCGCGCATTTCGAGGGGCAGTTTGTAGCGCACGGTGGAGATCGCGTTGCGCACTTCGTCGGACGCCTCGATCATGTTCTTGTTGAAGTTGAAGATGATTACGATGCTTGCGCTGCCTTCACTCGCAGTCGCCCGCAGTTGATAGACCCCGGAAATGCTCTGTAGCGATTTTTCGATTCGATTGATGACTTCCCGTTCCACCGTTTCCGGCGACGCGCCCGGGAAAGGAATGTTGATGACGAGCACAGGTTGTTCGACATCCGGAATTTGATTGACGCGCAATTTCTTGAGAGCCAGCAATCCTAGACACATCAGGGCAATGATGATTACTATCATCGCCATCGGACGCCTGATGCTGAAGTCGGACAGAAACATGAGGTCAGCCTCCCGCGGCCGGTTTATCAGAAGGTTTGGCGAGGGTATCGGGCGTGACCGCTACCGCCGCGGCAGGTGCCGCGGTAGCCGCCACGACCTGCTGGCCATCTTTCAGGGTCGAGAGCGGGTTGCGCACCACTTGGTCGCCATCGCTCAAACCGCTGAGCACGGCAAAATCGCCGCGCCGCGGATCGCGTTCGCCGACTACCAGGCTGGTCTTGACCAGCCTGGCGTCCGCGACGCGCCATGCGTAAGTCTTGTCGCCGTTGCGCACCACGGCCGCGTCCGGAATCATCAGTACCTGGCTGCTGCCCGCCTCTATCCGGCCTTCTGCGTAAAGGCCGGACACCCGCGGCTGCGTGCTGTCAATAAAACCGACCAGGACCTCCACTTGACGGGTGGTTGGATTGGCCGCCGGATCGACGCGTTTCACCGTGCCGGAAAAGATCTTCTGATTGTAGCCATTGACGCGGAAGGCGACGTTTTGGCCCAATTTCACGCTGCTGATCCTGTCGGCCGAGACGAATCCCTCGAAGCGCATGCTGGTGGTGTCGACCACCTTCAGCAATTCCTTGCCGATCTGCGCGGTATCGCCGGCGGAAACCTTGCGCTCGCTTACGACGCCGTCAAATGGTGCCCGCACCTCGGTCCGCTGCAATTGCTGGCGAGCTTGGACATTTCGGGCCTGGGCCGCAACGAGGTCGCTCTGGGCATTGTTGCGGCGGATTTCGGTGTCTTCCAGCTGCTGCAAGGATGCCATCCCGGATCCACGCAGGGTCTTGAGCCTCTGAAGTTGCCGCTCGGTCTGGTCGAAGGTCTGAGTGGCCGACCGTGCCGCGGCTTCGGCCGAGGTCACGCTGTCGCGGATGGAAGTGTCGTCCAGGCGCACCAGCAGTTCGCCGCGTTTGACACTCTCGCCGTTTTCCTTCAGGACACGCAGAACCACTGCCGACACTTCGGCCCTTAGATCCGCTCGGCGCTCCGGCTGGATTGAGCCTGTGATCACCGGGCCGGAAACCAGGCTGCCGTTACGCACGGTAATCAAGTCCTCCGGCGCTATCAGTACATCGGCAGCGGCCACGGCAGCCTTGTCGGAGGCTTGCGGTCCCTTGTTGCAGCCAGCAAGGGCCGCGCCAAAGGCCAGGACCAGGAAAATGTGTTGCAGCATGATGTTGTTCTCCAAATTGGACCTGCTCTTGGCATGGTGCCGGGTCGCGCTGCCACCTTGTGAACAGCAGCCAACGCGGTATTATGCATGACGACAGAACGCAAGAGTTGGACCGGCGATAGGTGAAATGGCCACGATGGGATTAGTGGTTAGACTCTACAGGAGCCTGCGGCCGGGCTCGATGCCGGTCCGACGAATTGCGGCGAAGAGGGTGTGAACTGCCTGTGGGCGCGACGAATCCGTTCGCCGCGGAAGATATGACGCTGCCGTGGCGCGTCGGGAGTTGCTAGCTCCGCGCGGGAACACCTGGGAAGCTACGCCAATTGCACGTATTCGTAGTCCGTCGGCAAATTGTTGATGCCGCGGTCCGGCGGGGCGATCCAGGCGGCCATTTTGCCGGGCGCAATGACCCGCTGCATCAGGCTCTTGACGAACGTCCGGTCGGAAGCCGATGGAATCCAGTCTTCCTGGTGGCGCTGCCAGTCCGCGCTGCTGATGACCTGCCCGTCCGGATCGGTGTGATGCCCGGCCCAGCTGCCGACGATGCGGCGGAAGCGCGAGGAGGGCAGCTTGAGACGGAAATCGCAGCCGGCCTTTTCGATGGTCTTGTTCCAGCGCTTCAAGCCGATCTCGCAATCCCTGAGATAGGCGTTGCGCATGACTTCATTGATGGCATTGCGCATGGACACGGTCTCTGTGGCAACACCACCTCTGCCGTCCGGCTTGTCGAGTTCGAAGGTGGTGTCGCTGCAAAGGTGGTCCGGATAAGTCGCCTCATCCGCCCGACCCTTGAGGCCGTTGGCGAAGTGGGAAGCCGCATTCGAGGAGATGTCGGCGCCGAACAGGTCCAGCGCCGAGGAGACCCAGAAGTTCATGTAACGCTGGATCGTCGGCAAGTCGATGGCGCCCTGGCGGCGGATGGTTTCCGGATTGTCGGTCTTGAGTTCCTTTATGACTTCGAGGGTGCGCCTGACGACCCGGCCAATGCCGGTCTCTCCGACGAACATGTGGTGAGCCTCTTCAGTCAACATGAAATTGCAGGTGCGCGCCAGTGGATCGAAACTCGATTCAGCCAACGACTTCAATTGGAATTTGCCGTCGCGATCGGTGAAGTAGGTGAACATGAAGAAGGACAGCCAGTCTTCGATCGGCTCGTTAAACGTGGACAGGATTCGTGGCTTGTTGGTGTCGCCGGAATGGCGCTCCAGCAATTCTTCTGCCTCCTCGCGTCCGTCACGGCCGAAATGGGCGTGCAGGAGGTAGACCATTGCCCACAAATGGCGGCCTTCCTCGACATTCACCTGAAACAGATTGCGCAAATCGTACAGCGACGGGCAGCTCAGCCCCAACCGGCGCTGTTGTTCGACAGACGCCGGTTCGGTGTCTCCCTGGGTGACGATCAGGCGCCGCAGCGTCGAGCGATGCTCGCCCGGGACCTGTTGCCAGACGGGTTCGCCGTAGTGGTCGCCAAAGCCGATTGTGCGTTCAGGCTTTGCGTCGGCGAGGAAAATTCCCCAGCGATACTCGGGCATCTTGACCATGCCATAGTTCGCCCACCCGCCGGCATCCACAGACACGGCCGTGCGCAGGTAAACCTCAGAGCGCTCGAAATCGGACGGCCCCATTTCGTGCCACCAGCGCAAAAAATGCGGTTGCCAGTGTTCCAGGGCACGCTGCAAAGTCGGGTTGGACCCGATGTCCACGTTATTGGGAATGCGCTCGGAATAGTTGATAGCCATGTTCGCTCCAGTTAATTCTTGTTAAGTAATATCAGTCCGTTTCAGCATCGAGTGTGACGCGACGGCGATGACGACCGGGTCACGGTTGATTTTGAAATGGCATTGTCAAACGCGTTCCCAGTCGAATTGTGCCTTGGCGCCTTTGCCGTAAAGCTTGAGGGCGCCTTTTTCCCCGACCGCGTTCGGTCGGTTGAAGATCCAGTTTTGCCAGGCGGTGAGGCGGCCGAAGATGCGGGTATCCATGGTTTCCGCGCCGGCGAATCTCAGGGACGCCTCCATCCCGGTGAGTGCGTCCGGGGAGAGACTGGTGCGCTCTTCCAGGGCAATGCGGATCTCGTCCTCCCAATCCAGGTCGTCCGGGGCAACGGTAACGAGGCCCAGCGTCATCGCCTCTTCGGCGGGCATGGATCGACCCAACGCGGCACGCGCCGCTTCGACCGGTGCCGCTTCCTGGCTGAAATGGGTCTGCAAACGGGACAAGTCATTGTTCATGCATAGCGGGCCGAAATTCATTCCAGTCAGGCAGATCTGTGGTGTGCCGTCCGAAAGCGCCAGCATGTAGCTACGATCGGCCGCCAGGCTCAATTCAAATAACGTACCGGTGAAACAGGAAGCGTTGTCTATCAAGGCGATCAGGCTGCGCGAAGTGACATCCAGGCGGCGCAGGGTGCGTCTCAGCAGATTGATGCTCTCGCGCACCTGCCAGTGTGTTGCCTGTGCCAGAAGGGACGTGTCCAAAGCTTGCATGGCCGCACTGTCGCCCCGTGTTTTCAGCACCCAGGTGCCGACCTCGAGTTGATTGGTGCGCAACATCAGAATCGCATCATCCAGTTCGCGCGCCATCGCCAGCGGCCACCAGGTGGCGCCCTGCGCGAGTATCCCGGCGAGGTCCTGCGGCACCTCGGCAACGGACGAGGGCGCGGAAATTGTCAGGGTGGCGATGCGTGCATTCGGATCGATCGATACGTCGACCCAGCGGTAATGATATCCGCCGGCATCGATGGACCTTTGGAGAGGTGTCAGCACAACACCCTCGGCTTCGCGCGGGCGGTCGCTTAGCCCGGCCAGTTCCGAGGCGCGGGCGGCGATCCGCTGCTTGAATTCGTTCGGTTTGGCATAGTCGTCGATGAGCTTCCACTGCTTGGCCCGGTCGGCGCGCACGCCTTCGGCAGTGGTGCAGAAGATGTCGGCGATGTCGCGCCGAACCCGGCGCTTGTCCACCAGCCGTGTCAGGCCGCCAGTGCCGGGCAGGACGCCGAGCAGAGGCACTTCCGGCAGACTCACGGTGGAGGAGCGGTCATCCACCAGAATGATCTCGTCGCAGGCCAGCGCCACTTCGTATCCGCCGCCGGCGGTCGTGCCGTTCAACGCGGCGATGAACTTGAGCCCCGAGTTGCGGCTCGATTCCTCGATACCGTTGCGCGTTTCGTTGGTGAACTTGCAGAAGTTTACCTTCCAGGCATGGCTGCTGGTGCCGAGCATGTAGATGTTGGCGCCGGCGCAGAACATCCGTTCCTTGCCGCTGGTGAGCACCACGCATCCGACTTCCGGGTGCTCGAAACGAATCCGCTGCAAGGCATCGTTGAGTTCGATGTCCACACCCAGGTCGTACGAATTGAGCTTCAACTCGTAACCGGGCGCGATACCGCCCTGCTCATCGACATCCAAGGCCAATGTGGCCACTGAGCCCTCAAAATTCAGGCGCCAGTGCTTGTAGCGGTCGGGATGCGTATCGAAGGTGATCATGAGCCTCTCCGGGTGAGGGTGGATAGAAACGTTGGGCGCCGACAATCTGTTCGGAACCGGGGGCCTGAAGAATTCGTTTGAATCGATTAGAAGTATTATATTGCATAAATTATAGACGTCAAGCAATATCATGCAGAATCGCGATTCCACCGATTCGGTTTGTGCGTGCAGATGGAGAGGACTCGCCCAAGTCCGCTGGCGTTTTCAAACGGGCCTAATGCAAAATTTCCCAAGTTGGCGCCATCTTCGCGCGACTGGAACATAATCGTCGATCAATCGGAGCATTGTTTTCCATGCCGGACATCCTGCGCGCCCTACGTCATCGCAACTATCGCCTGTACTTTTCCGGCCAACTCGTTTCACTGGCCGGCACCTGGATGCAGATGATTGCGATGAGTTGGCTAACCTACCGCCTGACAAATTCAACCTTGATGCTGGGCCTGGTGAGTTTTGCCGGGCAAATTCCGATCCTGGCTGTGGCGCCGCTCGGCGGCGTGCTCTCGGATCGTTTCGACAAGCGCGTGATGATGTTGTGGACACAATGGCTGTCGCTGCTTCAGGCGAGCCTTCTGGCCGTGTTGACGCTGGCGGCTCTCGTTCAGCCCTGGCATCTGATCCTGATGTCGCTGTTCCTGGGCCTGATCAACGCGATCGATACCCCGACGCGGCAATCGTTTGTGGTAGATCTGGTTGACCGCCGCGAAGATCTTCCGAATGCGATCGCGCTGAACTCCTTCACCATGAACTCCGCGCGCTTTCTCGGACCTTCGATCGGCGGGATCGTCGTGGCTCTGGCCGGGGAGGGGGTTTGTTTCCTCTTCAACGCGCTGTCGTACCTGGCCGTGATCCTGGCTCTGTCGGCGATGCGCACCCAACATCACTCGCGAACGCATCTGCCGGCAGTCGAAGCCATGCGCCAAGGTTATCACTACGCTTTCGGCATCCCTCAAATCCGCCAGTTGTTATATGTGGTGGCCGCCGCCAGCTTGTTCGCCACGCCGTATGCCGTGCTGTTGCCCTATTTTGCCCGTGAAGTCTATGCCGGCGGTGCGCAGACCTTCGGCTTCATGGCGGCTTCCGCGGGAGCCGGTGCCTTGCTCGGAACCCTCTACCTGGCTTCCCGCAAGACAGTCGCCGGCCTCGATCGGGTGATCGGCAATGCGCTGCTCTCCGCGGGACTCGCGGTGGCGGTATTTGCGTTGAGCGATGTGCTGATGCTGGCCATTCCGGCGCTGGCGATTCTGGGATTCAGCATCATCTCCATCGTTGCCTCCAGCAATACGCTGATCCAGTCGATCGTCAAGGATGACATGCGCGGCCGGGTGATGGCGTTGTTTACCATGGCCTTCCTGGGACTTGCACCCCTGGGCAGCCTCTCGGCCGGATGGGTGGCGCAACATTTCGGCGCGCCCGCAACTTTGCTCGGATGCGCATTCGCCATTCTCGCCTCGGGAATCGCCTTCATCCGGATGAGGCGACCTTACGCTGCAGTCAGTGCTTGAGCGTTATGCTTTCCGGCGGTATTCGCATCCACAATCGGCGGTGATGCCGGCTTGCTGTAGAGTACCGGATCGGCTTTTCCCCAACAGGTCGTGGAGTTCGGAAGCATGCGCATATCCGCTGGAATACTACTAATGGCTTTCGCCGCCGCCAACGTCGCGGCAGAAGCACCGCTACCGATCTTCGACGCCCATGTGCACTACAGTCACGACGCCTGGGAGTCGGTTCCGCCGAAGGAGGCGATCGCGATATTGCGCAAGGCGGGGTTGAGCCATGTGCTGGTATCGAGTTCCAGCGACGACGGCACCCAGAAGCTCTTTGCGGAAGCCCCGGACCTGATCATTCCCGAACTGCGCCCGTACCGCAATCGTGGAGAGATCTCAACCTGGTTTCGCGACGATACCCTGGTCGCGCATCTCGAGACCAGGCTCAGGCGTTACAAGTATGTCGCCATCGGTGAATTCCACCTGTACGGCGCCGACGCCGACCTGCCGGTGCCGCGTCGCATGGTGCAACTGGCGAAGGAATACAGGCTTTTTCTTCACGCGCATTCCGATATCGACGCGATCGAGCGCATCTTTCGGCAGGACCCGGCCGCGCGCATCCTGTGGGCGCATTCGGGTTTTGAACAGCCGGCCCGGGTGCGCGAAATGTTGCGCCGGCACAAGAACCTGTGGGCCGACCTGGCGTTCCGCAGCGAACATGGCAGCGGCGGCAAGGTCGACGCGGAGTGGCGCGCCGCGTTCCTGGAGTTTCCGGACCGATTTCTGGTCGGCACCGATACCTTTGCGCCGGAACGCTGGTATTACATCGTCGAGCACGCCGACTGGTCACGTGTCTGGCTGAAGGACCTGCCGCGCGAGGTGGCCGAGAGAATCGCCTACCGCAACGGAGAGGCGCTGTTCGGCAACATCCTGAAAAATTGAGCGCCGGACCGTGATTCCGCGCTGGATGCTGCTGGTTCTCGGATTGCTGCCGCTGTACGCGCTGGCCGACTGCGATAACACGTCAGCGCGTGCGCGAGCGGAGGGTCGCGCGGTGATAGTCGTCTTCAACACGCTACCCGCCAGGATCAGGGTTGGCGAGCTGTTTTCACTTCATGCCACGCTCTGCGCCAACGCCGGCGCAAGCCCCGTGCGCGCGTTCAAGGTCGATGCCAGCATGCCGGACCACCGCCACGGCATGAACTACAAGCCGAGTGTGGTGCGTCAGACGGAACATGATTACACTGCCAGCGGGCTGATGTTTCACATGCCCGGCCGCTGGCAGTACGTGTTCGAGGTCGACACCGCAGACGGGCGTGAACGCATCCTCTTCGACTACCTGCTGGATTGATGAAGCCGCGCGGATTGCTGTTAGGCCTGCTGCTAGCGGCTGCGGCAGCGGTACAAGCCGCCGCGAACGGCCCGGAATCAAGCTTCTCCGTCGACGAAATCCGGCAGATCCTGCGCCACGGTCCGTGGCCGCCAGCAGTCTCGGGCGATCCGTCGAATCGCGTTGCCGGAAATCGCGACGCGGTTGAGTTGGGCCGCGCGCTGTTTTTCGATGTTCGCCTGTCGGCCGACAATACGATGGCGTGCGTCACCTGCCACTCGCCCGAACATGCGCTAAGCGACGGCCGGGATCGTGCCCGTGGTCGCGTGCGGCTGGACCGAAACACGGTCGGTCTGTGGAACGTGGCAATGGCGCATTGGTTCGGCTGGGACGGAGCAGCCGATAGCCCGTGGGCATTCGTGATCCGTCCGATCCTCAACCCGGACGAAATGGCGGCGACGCCGCGGCATGTCGCGGCCTTCATGCAGGGCGATGCAACGCTGGTCTGTCTTTACCGCAAGGCCTTCGGCAGCCGCCCGCGGAACGACCCGGAGCGCGTGCTTGTCGACGTTGCCAAGGCGCTCGCGGCCTATCTCGGGACGCTCATCTCCGGCAAGAGCGATTTCGACCTGCTGTTCGATGCGCTGAGCCGGGGCGATGCTGCTGCCGCCGCGAAATATCCCGCCGACGCCCGTCGGGGTCTGGCTTTGTTCTTCGGACGCGGCCAGTGCCATGTATGCCATTTCGGTCCGAATTTTTCCAACGGGGAGTTCCACGACATCGGCATCCCCTACCTGGTTGAGTCGGGGCGCGTCGATCCAGGCCGTCACGGCGGCATCCACCAGGTCAAGCGCGACCGTTTCAATCGGCTGGGCGAATTCAGCGACGAACTTGCGGGCAGTTCAGGTGACCATACGCGCCATGTCGCCCAGAATCACGCGACCTATGGACAGTTCAAAGTGCCGTCGCTGCGCAACGTGGAACTCACTCCACCCTACATGCACAATGGCAGTCTCCAGACCTTGCGTGATGTCGTGCGCCATTACTCGGAACTGCCGGTGGAAAGGCTGCACCAGGATGGCGAAGCATTGCTGAAGCCCTTGAATCTGTCTGAAGCGGACATCGATAGCCTGGTAGCTTTCCTGCGGACCCTCACCAGTCGCCAATTCCCGCAGATGGATCGCCTGAGCCCTACCTGCAAGTAGCATGATCAGCGTCCCTCGCGACTTCGCGGGTCGCGGATACGGGGATGTGTTCAGGGCGGCAGCAGACGCAGCGTGCCGAGCTGCTGGTTTTCGATATCGGCGCGGCGCATGCTCATGGGAATGTACTCGACGCGCGCCCAGGCAGCATTGAGATTTCTGTAGAAAGGAGAAAACGGATTGCCGGATTGTCCGCTCGAAAACATGTAGAGCGACCGGTCGAGACCGGAGAGATCGTACAGCGCACGCAGGCTGGCGGCATGACGCGCGGCGAATGGCTGTTCCTCTCTGCCGGGCGCACCGCGGCCGACGTTGATGGTCCAGGTGTCGCCGGAGACCGGCTGGCGCAGTTCGAACAGCGGCGCGAGCCACGCCCGCTTGCTGAAAGGCCGGTGGTCTGAAACCGCCACATGGGCCTCTCCCCATCGCCACTGGCCGAGGTCGGCACCGTAACGGCGGCTTAGATCGGCCAGCGCCAGGTCGAGTGCGCGGGCAATCATCTCGGCGCAAGTCTCGCGTGGTGGCGTACGGATGTCGTTGCACCAGCGGCCCTGGCCATCCTGATCGCGCAACACATTGAGCATGAAGATCGGCCGTTCGGTCCAGTTCGCAGCAAAAAGCTCGCCCAGTTCGTCGCTATACACAAGCCTCGTCAGTTCACGCAGCCAGGCGTTGACGATCAGCGGCTCGGTGCGCCCCTTCAGGAGTTCACCATCCCAATGCTGCAACAGGGCGGCGGCGCTGCGACCTGCCTCACTGGCAGGCGGAACGGCGAGCAACAAGGGTAGTACCTCGCGCGCATACAGCGAGCGGACGTCCGCTTGCATGGCCGCAAAGCCAGCCAGATCGTGATGCTCGCGGGCGGCGAGCAATTCGGCGATGCGCCGGGCACGAAACGGCGGTTCCCAATGCGAGCTGATCCAATGCGGATAACCGGGCGGCGTAATTTTTTCGTTGGCGGTGGCTATGGTGCCGGAGACCGGATTGTACTGGCGCGGTAATTCGTCGAAAGGGATAAAACCCTGCCAGTCGTATTTCGCCTCCCAGCCCAGCGACGGGGCAAGGCCCATGAGGTCGTTGTCGGAACGCCGGATCGGCACCCGTCCGGGCGCGAGGTACCCGATGTTACCGTCGACGTCGGCATACAGGATGTTCTGCTGCGGCGAATGGAAGTCGCGAGCCGCCGCAAGAAACCCCTCCCAGTCGCGGGCACGGCCGAGCCGGGTGAGGGCCTGGGCAGAGAAATCATCCTCCTGCAGGGTGGTCCACGCAAACGCCAGCGCATAGCCTTGGGGCATCGCCTTGGCGGCATCGGCGAAAGCGTCCGAGATGATCGGTCCGTGGCGCGAGATGCGCACCGCCAGCGTCAAGTCGGGCTGCCCCTTGATCTTGATGACTTCGTTGAGGGTGACGAACCGCCGCTTGCCGGTGGGGGTATCGTAGAGCGCCGCATCGACCGGATCCAGGCGTTCGATGTAGAGGTCCTGGACATCCGGTCCGGTGTTGGTGAAGCCCCATGCAATGCGCTCATTGCGACCCAGCACGACCATCGGCACGCCGGGCAGGGTGCTGCCGATCAAACGGGCCCCGGGACTGTCGAGATGGGCGAAATACCAAACTGCGGGGGCGGTCAGGCCGAGATGCGGGTCGTTGGCAAGGAGGGGTTTGCCGCTGTTGGTGCGACTGCCGGCCACGACCCAGTTGTTCGAGCCTATGCCCTCCGGTGGTTGTTCCGGCACGGCAGCGGCGATCTTCGTGGCGGCATTGGCCAGGCTGGCATACAGCGCGGTCAAATCCGGCAACGGTACCGCTGCATCGCCGGGATAGGGAGGCAGGAATTCCTGGATCTGCTGTGTGGTGATGCGGCCCGCCAGTTGCATGCGCAGCAGTTCGTCGCGCCAGTTGCCGCTGAGGTCCCAGGCCATCATTTTGATCCACGCCAGTGAGTCGACTGCGGACCAGGGTTCCGGACGATGTCCCAGCAACACAAACTCGACTGGCAACGGTTTGTCGTTGGCTGCGAGGAAAGCGTTGACCCCGGCGGCATATGCATCGAACAACTCGCGCGTTTCCGCATCGAGCATTTCCAGCGTTGCGCGGGCGACGCGATGGATGCCGAGGGTGCGCAGGAAGCGGTCGGTGTCGAGAGAGGATGGTCCGAACAACTCGGACAGACGCCCGGCGCTGATGCGCCGGTTCATTTCCATCTGCCACAGCCGATCCTGGGCGTGCACGAAACCGAGGGCGAAATTCGCGTCACGCAGGGATCCGGCGTAAATATGCGGAACGCCGAATCGATCGCGCACGACCTCGGCGGGCACGCGCAGCTGATGCGCGGCGGCACCCGAAAGATGCAGTGTGCCGGATATCTCCGGCAAGGAACTCTTCAGATACTGGAAAGCCACGATCGCGGCAAGCAAAGCGAAGGTCAGCAGAGACAGCAAGCCATGCAGGATCCGGAGTTTCATGGCCGACCTATTCCTCAGTGAATAGCGACACGCCAAGTTGCGCCCGGCGCTTCAGCCAGGGGCTGGGACGGTAGCGCGGATCGCCGTAGAAATCCTGCATTGCTTCCAGAATCGCCAGAATGCTGCGCGCGCCCAGGAAGTCGCCCAGGGTGAGCGGACCCTTCGGATAACCGAGGCCGAGGGATACTGCACGATCGATGTCTGCCGGCGCGGCGATGCGCTGCTGGGCGATGTCGCAACCGATATTGACGATGCTGGCAACGATGCGCTGGGCGATCAAGCCGGCGCTGTCGCGAATCAGCGAAACCGGCACGCCATCCGCGCCGAACAGTCCGTGGGCCGCGGTACGCACCTCCGGCGTGGTCACGGGTGTGCTCATCAGCGTGCGGCGCTGGCCTAGTCCGAACAGACAGTCGACGGCGACCGTGCGACTGGCGTCCAAACCTTGCGACAGGCACAGCGAAGTGGCGTCGGAGCCGAGCGGCGTGACGATGCAGAGCGCATCCGCCGACGGGCGCTGGTTGCTGTCGATAGTGACGCCGGCGGCTTGCACGACTTCGCGCACGGCGTTGGCCCATTCCGGCCGCGCCGGGCTGATCCAGACCCGCGCCGGGAGTTCCGGCGGAACGGCAGGAGCATCGATCGGTTGCGCGCGATTGTCGACATAGGTATAGAAGCCGCGGCCGGTCTTGCGTCCGAGTATGCCGCCCACCAGGCGTTGGGCTGCAAGCGGGGACGGCCGGTAGCGCGGTTCCTCGTAATACTGATGGTAAATCGACTCCATCACCGGTTGCGAAACGTCGAGTCCGGTCAAGTCCATCAGTTCGAACGGGCCCATGCGAAAACCCGCGGCATCGCGCATGATGCGGTCGATTTCGTGGAATTCCGTTACGCCTTCGCTGAGACAACGCAACGCCTCGGTGACGAAACCCCGCCCGGCATGATTGACGATGAAGCCCGGCGTATCCTTGGCACGCACCGCCGTGTGACCGACGCGCCGCCCGAGTGCCAACAGGGCATCCGATACCCAGGAGGCGGTCAGCAGGCCGTCGATGACCTCGACAATTCTCATCAACGGCACCGGATTAAAAAAGTGAAAACCGGCGAGGCGCTCGGGATGCTTGCAGGCCGCGGCAATGGCGGTTACGGAAAGCGATGAGGTATTGGTGGCGAGTATGGTATCGGACGGGACGATCTCTTCCAGCTGTTGGAAAAGCTGCCGCTTGATATCGAGGTTTTCGACTATCGCCTCGATGACGACCTGCGCCGGCGCAAGCTGGTCCAGATGAGTGATGACGTCGAGTCGGGCACTGGCCTCCGCGTGGGCTTCGTTGCTGATCTTGCCCTTCTCGGCGAGCTTGCCCAGGGTGGCGATCACTGCTGCGCGGGCGCTGCTGGCGGAGCCCGGCATGGCGTCATAAAGCATTACGCGGATGCCGGACTGGGCGGCGATCTGGGCGATGCCACGGCCCATCGCCCCGGTACCGACAAGCGCGATCGTCAGCGTCGGACTTTGGATATCCGGGTGCATGGGCTTTGCGTCAGGGCGATATCAAGTCGCTCGAAGTACCGGAGGACAAAATCACCAGAGTTTCCACCAGGGTTCGGTCCGATACAGGCCGTGGGCGAAGAATTCGCTGTTGGGGAAGTTCTTGCGCATCACGCGTTCGCTATCGTCGCGCAGGTCGTTGATGCCCAGGGCATCATAGCTGCGAATGATCAGGAACAGCGCTTCTTCATTCGCCGGAGCGCCGGGAAAAGTCTTCAAGGACGATTGAGCACGGTTGAGGGCTGCGACATAGGCTCCGCGCCTGAAGTAATAAGCTGCCACATGGACTTGGTGGGCGGCAAGGTTATTCACCAGGTAATTCATCCGCGCCGTGGAATCGGCCGCGTACTTGCTGGCCGGAAACTTCGTCACCAGTTCCTTGAAAGTATCGAAGGATTCCTTCGACGCCTTGGGGTCGCGTTCGCTCAGGTCCTGCATGCTCAATTGACCGAGCAAGCCCAGGTCTTCGCCGAAATTGGCCAGCCCTTTCAAGTAGTAGGCATAATCGACATTCGGATGGTTCGGGTGCAGGCGGATGAAACGGTCGCAGGCGGAAACCGCGGAAGCGATCTCCTGCTGTTTGAAGTAGGCGTAGGCGACTTCCAGCTGAGCCTGCTGCGCGTAGCGTCCGTAGGGATAGCGCGCTTCGAGTTTCTCGTACAGCTTGATGGCTTTGTCATAGGCGCCATCGTTCATCGCTTCCTTGGCTTCGGCATAAAGCTTTTGCGCCGTCCAGCTGGATGTCTCGTCTTCCTGATCGGGTAACAGGCCGCAGCCGCCGAGCAGGAAGGAGAGGAGAAGCGCGAAAAAAACCGCCACAGCCGCTACACTACGCATGATGAAAGCCTCGCTATCGAATCCGGCCGATTATAGCGCAAGCGTTCCGGAGTGCAGTGCGCAGCCCGAGTGGTTCACCGTGCCCTTCGAGTATGCCGGCCTGCGCCTGGATCAAGCACTGGCACGGTTGTTGCCGCAGCATTCGCGCAGCCGCTTGCAGGGCTGGTTGCGCGATGGGCGCATCGTGATCGAAGGGATCTGCCGCGCCGACGCCAAACACAAGATCTGGGGCGGGGAAAAGATCCGGGTTGAGCCCGCCCCCGATTCGCAAGGCGAGCCGGACGCAGCCGAAGATATCGCCCTGGATATTCTCTACGAAGACGGCGATATCCTGGTGATCAACAAGCCCGCCGGGCTGGTGGTGCATCCCGGCACCGGCAACCGCCAAGGTACGATGCTGAATGCCCTGTTGCATCATGCGCCTCGACTGGCAGAAATTCCGCGCGCCGGCATCGTGCATCGCCTCGACAAGGAAACCAGCGGATTGCTGGTGGTGGCCAGCTCGCTTGAAGCACAGACCGACCTGGTGCGGCAGTTGCAGTCACGCACCGTGAAGCGCCACTACCTGGCACTGGTGCATGGGGTGGTGGAGCGGGACGGCACCGTCGATGCGCCAATCGGTCGCCATCCGACGCAACGCGTCAAGATGACCGTGGTGGCCGCAGATAGGCATGGCAGAGGCAAGGAGGCGCGCACACACTACCTGGTGCGCGAACGATTTGCGCAGTCCTCGCTGCTCGAATGCCGTCTGGAAACCGGACGCACGCACCAGATTCGCGTGCATATGGCCGCGATCAAGCACCCGCTGGTCGGCGACACGGTGTATGGCAAGCGTGGCGTATCGTCCGTCGAGCCGTCGCTAAAGACATTTCCGCGCCAGGCGTTGCACGCCTGGCGACTGGCGTTGCTGCATCCGCGCAGCCAACTCGAATTGAGTTGGGAAGCGCCTTTGCCGGACGATTTTGCTACGCTGCTGGGCGCATTGCGCGAACCGTCATGACCGCTCAGTGCCTGATTCCCGATTGGCCAGCGCCGGCAGCAGTGCATGCCCTGGTCACCACCCGCAGCGGCGGCCACAGCGCTGCACCCTACGCCGGCTTGAACCTTGCGACGCATGTCGGAGACGATCCGATGATCGTACGCTGCAACCGTCAATGCCTGCGTCGCGGTATCCGGCCGTTGCCGACGGATCCGTTGTGGTTGCGGCAGGTACACGGCACGCAGGTGCTTGTCGGAGAGGATTATCGGGAGCGCACCGATGCCGATGCCTGCATCGCCCGCACGCCGAACCTGGTGTGCGCAGTGCTGAGCGCCGATTGTCTGCCGCTGCTGTTGTGCGCCGAGGACGCCTCAGTCATCGGTGCCGTGCATGCCGGTTGGCGCGGTCTTTCGGCAGGGGTCGTCGAGGCCTGTGTGGCTGCCATGGCGATTCCTCCGGCCAGCCTGCTGGCCTGGCTCGGCCCGGCAATCGGTCCGCAAGCCTACCAGGTTGGCGACGACGTGCGCACGGTCTTCTGCGAACATGATCGAGCGGCCGAGGGCGCCTTTCTGCCGGATCAGCGCGGCAAATGGCTGTGTGACCTTTACCTTCTGGCGCGTCAGCGTCTCGCCGCGCTTGGAGTAATGCGTGTCTCGGGCGGAGAATGGTGCACGTTCAGCGATCCACAGCGCTTCTATTCCCATCGCCGCGACGGCGTCACCGGCCGCATGGCTTCGTGCATCTGGCTTGATCCCGCCGGGACGGGCGAAGGCCTTCCCGTATAATTCAATCGAAGTTCATTTTTCCGTAATTCGCGCCATGTCAGTTCTCTCCTGGATCATCGTCATGTCATTCGCCGGCGGCGTCCTGTCCGTGCTGGCGGCGGCACTTTTCGCACTGACGGCGGGCGCGGCCTGGGTCTCGCAGCTGGTCAGTTTTGCGATTGGCGCCCTGCTTGGCGCAGCTTTCCTCGAAGTGTTGCCGCATGCCATCATCGCCAGCGGCGACGCCACCTCCTCTTCGGCGATCGTGCTGGCCGGGATATTGGCGTTTTTCGTGCTTGAGAAACTGGTGCTGTGGCGACACTGCCATACGGAAGCCTGTGAAGGCCATGAGCCGCATGCCCATGCTCTTCCCGCAATCCATGGAACGAATGAATCCTTCGATGGCGGACGCAGCGGTATGCTCATTCTGATCGGCGATACTTTCCACAATTTCGTCGACGGCGTGCTGATCGCCGCCGCCTTCATGGAAAGCATACAGTTGGGCATCGTCACGGGACTGGCCATGATCGCCCACGAAATACCGCAGGAAGTCGGTGATTTCGTGATACTCCTGCATTCGGGCTATTCGCGCGCCAGGGCGCTGGTCTACAACCTGCTGTCGAGCTTTGCGACGCTGCTGGGCGGGCTTCTGGCCTATTTCGCCTTGTCCTCGGCGCAAAGCGCGGTGCCGGTATTTCTGGCACTGGGTGCGGCGAGCATGATTTACGTTGCGGTGGCCGACCTGATCCCCGGCTTGCACAAGCGCACCGAATTGAAAGCCACTTTGCAGCAGGTGTCACTGATCTGCGCCGGTGTCGGGACAATCTGGTTTTCCCACCACCTGGTTGATCGGTTCACTGCCTGACTAGCTCCGAAGGATGGGACAGAATCGCTTGACAGCCTATTTGCTGCAATGCAAAATCGGCCTCGGGATATCCCCCAAGACAATCCAGAACGCCATACAGGAGTAGCGGATGTCCGAATCACCCGATCCCTCGGCGCAGGCCCTGCAGTCCATGCTCCAGGCGAGCCAGGCATGGGCCCAGGGCTTCACTCAGTGGCTGGCGACCCATCAGGTTGCGCCGCAACAGTGCCGCACCACGGCAGAGTCACCGACGACGGATGCCGGGCAGTCAGCACAGGTGATCGGGTTGCAGCAGGAGTTTGCTGCCCGACATGCCCAGCTATGGCAGGCGCAGATGCTGCGCAAACGCGGCCAGCAGCCACCGGCGGTGGCGTTGCCGACGCCGGGTGATCGTCGCTTCGCGGCGCCAGAATGGGCCGAGAGTCCGATTTACGATTACCTGCGCCAGTCTTATCTGATCAACGCCGAGTTTCTCGGCAAGCTGGTCGAGGCTCTGCCGGCTGCAGATGAAAACGCCAGGAACCGGCTGCGCTTTGTTACACGGCAGTATGTCGATGCGCTGGCACCGTCGAATTTCGCCGCCACCAATCCGGAATTCATCCAGACGGCGCTGGCGACCCAGGGCGAGAGCATCACGGCTGGCATCAAGAATCTGATCGCCGACATCGAGAAAGGCAGCATCTCGATGACCGACGCCACGGCTTTTGAAGTCGGCCGCAATCTGGCGGTGACGCCGGGTGCCGTGGTCTATGAGAACGAGCTGATTCAGTTGATCCAGTATTCGCCGCTTACCGAGCAGGTCGCGGAGCGGCCGCTGGTTATGGTGCCGCCCTGCATCAACAAGTACTACATCCTCGATCTGCAACCTGAGAATTCACTGGTCCGCTATGCGGTGGCGCAGGGCAACACGGTGTTCATGGTTTCCTGGCGCAATCCTCAGGCCGAACAAGGTCACCTGACCTGGGATGACTACATCGAGTCGGGCGCACTGATGGCGCTAAAGGTCGCCGGCGAAATCTGCAAAGTGAAAAAAGTGAACGCGCTGGGCTTCTGTGTTGGCGGCACCATTCTTGCCTCGGCGCTGTCCGTCGCCAAGGCTCGCGGTGAGGATCCGGTGGCCTCGCTGACCCTGCTGACGACCTTGCTGGATTTTTCGGAACCGGGCGAGTTGGGCTGTTTCATTGACGAGAATTCGGTGGTGCAACGCGAGCAGACGATCGGCAAAGGCGGCCTGCTCAAGGGCAGCGAACTCTCGTCGGTATTCTCGGCGCTGCGCGCCAACGACCTGATCTGGCAATATGTGGTCGGCAATTACCTGAAGGGCGGCAAGCCCTCGGCTTTTGACTTGCTGTTCTGGAACGCCGACAGCACCAACCTGCCGGGTCCTTTTGCGGCCTGGTATCTGCGTCATCTCTACCTCGAGAACAGTTTGCGGATTCCCGGCAAACTCGCGATGTGCGGCACGCACGCCGACCTGCGCCGCCTGGACATGCCGGCATTCCTGTACGCATCCCGCGAGGACCACATCGTGCCCTGGAAGGCCTCTTACCAGTCGCGCGGCCTGCTTGGCGGCAAAACCATGTTCACCATGGGCGCCAGCGGCCATATTGCCGGAGTCATCAATCCGGCGGTGAAGAACAAGCGCAGTTACTGGACCAGTGATAGCGCCAGCGGCGATCCCGATATCTGGCTGAACGCGGCAGGCGAGCATAAGGGCAGTTGGTGGCCGCGCTGGAGCGAATGGCTCGCGGGCTTTGGCGGCAAGCAGCGCGCAGCGCGCGGCCGCCTCGGCAACGCGGACCATGAACCGAGCGAATCGGCACCGGGGCGTTATGTGAAGCAGCCGGCGGGGTGATTTGCACTGCGGCGTTCAAAGGGGCGCGCCGCAGTTGAGTCTGGAAGGGCCCTGCGAAGAATTCAGAGGAGATGAGAATGCAAAGAGTGGCTCTGGTAACGGGCGGCATGGGAGGCTTGGGCGAGGCGATCTGCATCAAGTTGGCTGCCCTCGGCGACAAGGTGGTTACGACATACAGCCCCAACAACACCAAGGCGCAGGAATGGCTGCGCACCATGAACGACATGGGATACGGCTTCAAGGCTTACCCCTGCGACGTGGGTGACTTTGATTCCTGCAAGGCCTGCGTGGCGCAGATTGTCAAGGATATCGGGCCGATCGATGTTCTGGTCAACAACGCCGGCATTACCCGCGACATGACCTTCAAGAAAATGACCAAGGCTGACTGGGATGTCGTCATGCACACCAACCTCGATTCGGTCTTCAACATGACCAAGCAGGTGATGGATGGCATGACCGAGCGCAACTGGGGCCGCGTCATCAACATCGCCTCGGTGAACGGGCAGAAGGGTGCCTTCGGCCAGACCAACTATTCAGCCGCCAAGGCCGGCATGCACGGGTTCACCAAGTCTCTGGCGCTCGAGGTGGCGAAAAAGGGCGTGACGGTGAACACCATCTCTCCCGGGTACATCGGCACCAAGATGGTCATGGCGATACCGCAGGAGGTGCTGGAGTCGAAGATTCTGCCGCAGATTCCGATGTCCCGTCTGGGCAAGCCGCAAGAGGTCGCGGGCCTGGTCGCCTACCTGTCGTCCGAGGAGGCGGCGTTTGTCAACGGCGCCAACATCTCGATCAATGGCGGCCAGCACATGTCCTGATGAATCGCTCATCCCTCCGTTGAGGGTTGCGCCGACCCGAGGCCGGGCCAAAAGATTTTTTCGTTGATATAGGGAAGTACTACGATGTCCAAGAAAGTTGCTTTGATAACCGGTGGCATGGGTGGTCTCGGGACCGCAATTTGCAAGGCGCTGGCGGCTGATGGTTACACCATCGTGGCCAACTGCCTGCCTGATTTCCCGCCGAAGGACGAATGGCTGGCGAGAACCAGGGCTGAGGGCTTTAATTTCCACGCGGCCGAGGGCGATGTCACGGACTTCGATTCGTGCGCCGCGATGGTCAGGAAGATCGAGGCCGAGATCGGGCCGATCGACGTGCTGGTGAACAACGCCGGCATCACCCGCGACGGCATGTTTCGAAAAATGGACAAGTCGCAGTGGGATGCGGTGCTGACGACCAATCTCGACAGCGTTTTCAACGTGACACAACACGTCTTGCCCGGCATGACGGAGCGTGGGTGGGGTCGGGTCATCAACATGTCCTCGGTGAATGGCATCAAGGGACAGTTCGGCCAGGCCAACTATTCTGCGGCCAAGGCGGGCATTCTGGGATTTACCCGGGCCATCGCCCAGGAAGTGGTGAAGAAGGGGGTCACGGTGAATGCCATCGCGCCAGGCTACATCGGCACCGACATGGTCATGGCGATCAAGCCGGAGGTGCGTGAGCAGATCGTCGCCGGCATCCCGATGGGACGCCTGGGCAAACCCGAGGAAATCGGTCATCTGGTCAGCTATCTGTGTTCGGAACTGGCGGGATTCATGACTGGCGCCACGCTCAATATCAATGGCGGCCTGCACATGGGGTGACGCCGGACAGCTCGGTCCAGGAATACTTGCGATGGCGGTTCCTGCAACTGCGGGGACTGCCAGCCGATGAGTAAGCGATCCAATACGTCAGGAGGATTCAAGTGATGGCAGAGAAGCTGCGACTCATCAAGAAATATCCGAACCGCCGTTTGTATGACACCCGTACCAGCACGTATATCACGCTGACCGACGTCAAGGCTCTGGTGTTGCATCACGAAGAGTTCCAGGTCGTGGATGTCAAGACCGGAGAGGACCTGACCCGCGGCGTCCTGCTCCAGATCATCCTGGAGGAGGAGGCCGGTGGGGCGCCGATGTTCACCAGCGCCCTGTTGTCGCAGATGATTCGTTTCTATGGCAACGCCATGCAGGGAATGATGGGCAAGTATATTGAAGGCAACATCAAGGCTTTCAGCGAAATACAGGCGAAATTCAAGGAACAGGAGCACCTGCTGCAGGGTGAGCACCCGGCAATGAGCAGCGACCTGTGGGCGCAGTTCCTGAGTTTTCAGGGACCGGCGATGCAAAACATGATGGGCGCCTACATGGAGCAGAGCCAGAAAATGTTTCAGCAGATGCAGGACCAGGTGCAGGGGCAGACACGCAACCTTTTTGCCGGTTTCAAGTTCCCCAATTTCGTCGCGCCGGAGGAAGCCGGAAAGACATCCGAAAAGAAGTAAGGCGCGCTTGCCCCATCCGGAATATCCCATTGTCACGTAATAAAAAAGTTCCGACTGTCGGCTTCGTATCACTCGGCTGCCCGAAAGCCACCGTCGACTCCGAACTGATCCTGACGCGCCTGCGCGCCGAAGGTTATGCGATTTCCGGTTCATACAAGGGCGCCGATCTGGTGGTCGTGAACACCTGCGGGTTCATCGATGCGGCGGTCGAGGAGTCGCTCGATGCGATTGGCGAGGCTCTGGCCGAGAACGGCAGGGTGATCGTGACCGGTTGCCTCGGCGCGAAAAAGGACGCACAGGGTCGCGACATGGTTCGCCAGGCGCATCCCCAGGTGCTGGCCGTGACCGGCCCACACGCCACCCAGGAGGTCATGGAGGCAGTTCACGCGCACCTTCCGCCACGGCACGATCCGTTCACCGACCTGGTCCCGGCACAAGGCATTAGGTTGACGCCGCCGCACTATGCCTACCTGAAGATTTCCGAAGGTTGCAACCATCGCTGCACCTTCTGCATCATTCCCGGCATGCGCGGCGATCTGGTCAGCCGGCCGATCGGCGAAGTGCTGCGCGAGGCTGAGACGCTTGCCGCCGCCGGCGTCAAGGAACTGCTGGTGATCTCCCAGGACACCAGCGCCTACGGCGTCGATGTGAGGTATCGCACCGGATTCCAGGGCGGCCGACCGGTCAAGACCAGGCTGCTGGAACTTTGTCAGGCGTTGGGCGAACTCGGCATCTGGGTCCGGTTGCACTATGTCTACCCGTATCCCAGCGTAGACCAGCTTGTTCCGCTAATGGCCGAGGGCAAGATCCTGCCCTATCTCGACGTGCCTTTCCAGCACGCCAGCCCGCGTATCCTGAAACTCATGAAGCGCCCAGCCAGCAGCGAGAACAACCTCGAACGCATCAGGAGCTGGCGCGCCATCTGCCCCGATATCACGATCCGCAGCACTTTCATCACCGGGTTTCCCGGTGAAACCGAGGCGGAGTTCGAGAAGCTGTTGTCCTTCCTGGAGGCCGCGCAACTCGACCGGGTCGGCGCCTTTGCCTACTCGCCGGTTGCCGGCGCGGCGGCGAATGCCCTGCCCGGCGCGTTGCCGGAAGAGGTTCGCGAAGAACGGCGTCAGCAGTTGATGGAATTCCAGGAAGACATCAGCACGCGCTGCCTCGAAGCCAAAATCGACCGCAGCCTGCAGGTGCTGGTCGACGAAGTGGATGAGAATGGCGCCGTCGCCCGCAGCCAGGGCGACGCGCCGGATATTGACGGCCTGGTTTACATCACCGACGGACAGGATCTCCAGGTCGGCCAGTTTGCCAAGGTAATCATCACCGACTGCGACGTGCATGATTTGTATGCCCGCAGGGCTGACCGGTAGCCGATGGGCGACCAGTCGACATCGAAGATCGGTATTGCCCTCGGCTCCGATCTGGTGGTCCCCGAAGGGCAAGCGGCGGTCGAACGCATGCTGCCGGCGATTCGGCACGCGCTGGAGCTTTGAATGAATGACGCCTGGATAGACTCGCTCGCAACTATAGTCGGCAAAGCCAATGTGTTGAGGACTGCGCCCGACATGGCGCCATTCCTCACCGACTGGCGGGGTCGATATAGCGGTCAGGCGATCTGTGTGGTGCGGCCGGGCAGCAGTCTTGAAGCGGCCCAAGTCGTCACCGCTTGTGTCGCCGCCAAGGTGGCGATCGTGCCGCAGGGCGGCAATACCGGGCTGGTGGGCGGCGCCACACCTTGCGCGCCTGCCAGCCATCCGCGCGGCGAGGTGGTGGTGAGCCTGGGCCGGATGAACCGGATCCTCGCAGTCGACCTGGACAACAATACCATCAGTGTGGAGGCCGGTTGCATCCTGCAACAGGTCCAGGAAGTGGCGGAGGCCGCCGGGCGGCTATTTCCGCTGTCGCTGGCCGCGGAGGGCTCGGCGACCATCGGCGGCAACCTGTCGACGAATGCCGGTGGCGTGCAAGTCCTGCGCTATGGCAACATGCGCGAGTTGACGCTGGGCCTGGAAGTAGTACTCGCCGACGGAAGGATCTGGAACGGCCTGCGGGGTCTGCGCAAGGACAACACCGGTTACGATCTCAAGCACCTGTTCATAGGCGCGGAGGGCACTCTGGGTCTGATCACGGCTGCCGTGCTCAAGCTGTTTCCCCTGCCGCGCGCCAGCGCCACCGCTTGGGCCGCGCTGCCCGACCCGGCGGCTGCCGTAGCACTGCTCGCGCGCCTGCGGGCGCGCTGTGGCGAGCGCGTGAGCGCCTTCGAGATAGTCGGACGACCGGCGCTTGATCTGGTGCTGGCGCACATTCCGGAAGCCCGCGATCCGCTTGAGGCATCTCATGACTGGCAGGCGCTGGTGGAACTCACCGACATCGATGCGTCGGCAAATCCGGGTGCGATGCTTGAGACGCTGCTCGCCGACGAAATCGAGGCCGGACGCCTGCTCGATGCAGTCATTGCACAGAATGAAGCTCAGGTCCAGGCGCTGTGGAATTTGCGCGAAAATATTTCCGCTGCGCAAAAGATCGAAGGCCTCAGCATCAAGCACGATATTTCGGTACCGATATCGAACATCGCGACCTTCATCGCTCGCGCCGACGCGGCGCTGGAGCAGGCCTTCCCGGGCGTCCGCATTGTCTGCTTCGGCCACATCGGGGACGGGAATCTCCACTACAATCTTTCCAAACCGGCAACCAAGGAAAATCGGGCCTTCATCGCCGAGACCGAAGCCATCAACATGATCGTGCATGATCTGGCGCATGGGCTCGGCGGCAGCATCTCCGCCGAGCATGGCCTGGGTCAGTTGAAACGCGTGGAAATTCGACGTTACAAGAGTGAAGTGGAGATGGACTTGATGCGGGCGGTCAAGCTCGCGCTGGATCCGCTGGGTCTGATGAACCCCGGCAAGATGCTCTGAAGAGTTTACCCAAAGCGCTTTACACCGATTTGAGGCTTACGTATAATTCGGCCTCTCTTATGGGGGTATAGCTCAGCTGGGAGAGCGCTTGCATGGCATGCAAGAGGTCATCGGTTCGATCCCGTTTACCTCCACCAAGTTACACGTTTAGTATTGACCCTATCGTCTAGAGGCCTAGGACAATACCCTTTCACGGTATGAACCCGGGTTCGAATCCCGGTGGGGTCGCCAGTTTTACCGGGGTTGCCAAAATTGGGCAACCCCTTTTGTTTCAAGTGTCGAGCATCAGTCTGGAGTGGTAGTTCAGTTGGTTAGAATACCGGCCTGTCACGCCGGGGGTCGCGGGTTCGAGTCCCGTCCACTCCGCCAGCATCCTTCCAATCCCGCGTCCGTATTCGTCAGCGCTGTCCGCTGCGTTTCAGCCATTGCGCAGCCTGCAGCGCCATTCGATTCAGACCCATCATCGCAATATTCACTCCGGCACCAGACTTCAGTGCAGCATTCACTCCATGGGCAGGCGGACCGTTACTCCGAGTACGTCCGCTGTTTCAAGAGTCGCCGCCGGCAGTGGCGGAAGGCGGTCGAGTCTTTTCAGTGACGCGAGGACCTTTCGGTCGAATGTCGAGCTTCCCGATCCGTGATCCAGTTCGACGTTTCTCACGGTTCCATCTCGCAGGATGGACAGGGATACCGTCATCGCCGACGCTACATTCGCCGCCGAGAATGTGTCCTGCAACTGGCTCCCGACTCGTATGCGCAAGTCCTTGAGGTAGGCGGCGAGCACCGGCGTACTGTCGGTTGATGCAACCTGCAGCTTGCGCTCGCGTTGGCGATATTTTTCCATTCGTTCGAAAACCTGCTTCTCGAACAGTGCGTCTTTCTCGACCCGCAGTTGAGCCTGCGATTCCCGGTGCGATGCCCTGGGCGTCTTGGCCGTCGCCGGAAGTGGCGACGCGGTGTTCTCTCGCCGTTGTTCCGGCTGCGTCAGCGATCTTTCCGGGGTCGGGCGCGAATACCTGAGGCCGGTCGGGGTTCCGCGCAGACGGGCACGCCACTCAAGGGCCAATGCCGGATCGGCCGTCACACCCAGTTCGCCCTTTTCATAGATTTCCGCCAGCCGATTCATCGCCGGTAGGTAACCGCCCAGGGCCGCATTGCGATATTGTTGCAAAGCGGCGGCGCTGCTTTGGGGAACGCCCCGGCCATCGGCATACATGCGTCCCAGGTTTGCGCTGGCTTCCAGAGAGCCAAGGGTCTGAGCCTTGAAAAACCAGTCCACCGCCAGCTTTTCGTTGCGCTCGACGCCAAGACCTTCGGCGTACATGATGCCGATGACATTCAACGCCAACGGGTCGTTGCGTCCGCTCGCATCATTGAACTCCGAGAAAGCCGTTGCGTAATCGCCGCGTCGGTAAGCGGAAATTCCAGTGTTGACATCGGCACTGGCCGCGCTGCAAAGTAAAACGAGGACGAGTGGCGTAATTCGGATTGCCGCCATGTCAAGTTTTGTCATCAGGCATTTGACACCGAAAAATGTTCGGAGATATTTTAAAATACCATGAAAGATCGGTATTTGCCGCGCGCCGTTTGACTAACATTCGTCGCGGAATCATGACAAACTGACGTGACGAGGTCAAAATCAGGCCAAGGGTTCGGTATGGAAATGAAGAAAATCAACTCCGGCAAGCTGCGCGCCATCGGTTACGATTCCCGCAGCCGCCAGTTGCAGGTCCAGCTCGACGATGGCAGCACGCTCCAATACGGCGGCGTCGGTGCTGAAGTCTGGCAGCGACTCAGCAACTCGGGGGCAGCCTGGAGTTACTACCGCGACAATATCGAGGATGAGTTTACGGCGCAGCGCGTCTCCGGCTCCGGCCGGGCCGCCACCTCGCCCGATCCGCTTGACGACTTATGGCCGAAGGCATGATCACCAGGAAGACCAACACTCCGCGTGGCAACGCCAAATCGTTGGCGACCAGGCGCAAGCCCGCGCCGCGACGTGCTACGTCCGGCGACATCGGACCGACCGCGTCGGCGGCCGGGATAGAATCCTTTGCCGTCGCCGAGGCCGTGGATGCGGCCCGGGAAGTACGCCTGGAGGCGATGCGCGACATCCTTTCCGGCGCATCCGTAGAGGAGGCCTGCGCTCTGCTGAAGTCCCTGCTGAAACAGCAGCGCGTGTCGCTCGACCTGGCGAATCTGCATCCTGACGAAGAACTCGCCGCCGGCTGGCGGGTCGGCGGTTACCCGTACCAGAATCTGATGTCGCGCCGTACCTATGAGCGACAGAAATACCGCCTGCAAGTCGAGCTGCTCAAGTTGCAGGCCTGGGTCAAGGAAACCGGACAAAAGGTGGTAATCCTGTTCGAGGGGCGTGACGCCGCAGGCAAGGGCGGTACCATCAAACGCTTCATGGAACATGTCAATCCGCGCGGTGCCCGGGTCGTCGCGCTGGAAAAGCCGAGCGAGCTGGAGCGCGGACAGTGGTATTTCCAGCGCTATGTGCAGCATTTGCCGACCGTCGGCGAGATCGTGCTGTTCGACCGTTCCTGGTACAACCGCGCCGGCGTCGAGCGCGTCATGGGCTTTTGCACCGATGCCGAGTACCAGGAGTTCATGCGCCAGGCCCCGGAGTTCGAACGCATGATGGTTCGCAACGGGATACACCTGCTCAAATTCTGGTTTTCAGTGAGCCGCGAGGAGCAGCGCCGTCGCTTCAAGGAGCGCAAGGTCCATCCGCTCAAGCAATGGAAGCTCTCTCCGATCGATCTCGCCTCCCTCGACAAGTGGGACAGTTACACCAAGGCCAAGGAAGCGATGTTCTTCTATACCGACACGGCGGATGCGCCGTGGACCGTGATCAAGTCCGATTGCAAGAAGCGCGCGCGCCTGAACGCCATGCGCTACATCCTCCATCGCCTGCCCTATGACCGCAAGGATACCGACCGCATCGGCCCGCTGGATTCCCTGATCGTCGGCCGCGCCAACGTGGTATATGAGCGCGGCGAGAAACACGGCGTGCCTATCCTTTGATGCGCCAGAAGCGATGAATGCCGAGATATCCGTGGAACGCCGGGAACTTGTCGGCGACGCCTGGGGAGGGCTGGCGGCGATGCTGGTGGCATTGCCCTCGGCGATCGCGTTCGGCGTCACCATTTTTTCGCCGCTGGCCGGATCGCTGGTGGCCGAGGGGGCGCTGGCCGGCATTCTGGGCGCCACGGCGCTTGGCCTGATCGCGCCGACCTTCGGCGGCAGTTCCAGGCTGATCACGGCGCCATGCGCGCCAGCGGCGGCGGTACTTGCCGCGCTGGCGGTGAGTTTTACCCAACAGGGCATGCCGGCCGGCGCAGTACTCCTGTTGCTGGGGATGATCGGCCTGCTGGCGGGGGCAATCCAGATCGGATTGGGCCTGGCCGGCGTGGGGCAGCTGATCAAGTTCATTCCCTATCCGGTGGTCAGCGGTTATTTGAGCGGCGTCGGCCTGATCATTATCGGCAGCCAGATTCCGAAGTTCCTCGGTGCGCCGGCGAGCGTCGGCCTGATGGCAGCGCTTCGCGCGCCGGCGACCTGGATGTGGCAGAGCATCGTCGTTGGCGCGATCGTCATCGCTGCGATGCTGCTGACACCGCGCCTGACCCGCACCGTCCCCGCCACCATTCTGGCGCTCTTGGCCGGCGTCGGCAGCTATCTGCTGCTGGGCCTTCTCGATCCTGGTTTGCTGAGCACTGACCACAATCCGCTGCTCGTCGGCTCCCTCGATCAGGGCGACACGAGCCTGATCGAAACGGCCCGGCAGCGCTGGACGGCCTTCAGCGGCATCGGCCTCGAAGAGGTCACGCAGGTCCTCGCGCCGGCGCTGACCTTGGCGGCTCTGTTGTCCATCGACACCTTGAAGACCTGCCTCGTCATCGATGCCATGACCAACTCGCATCACGATTCCAATCGCGAACTGGTGGGACAGGGACTGGGAAATATCGGGTCGTCGCTGATCGGCGGAATTCCGGGCGCCGGCACGATGGGCGCGTCGCTGGTCAATATTTCCAGCGGAGGCCGAACGCGCCGCTCCGGCATGATCGCCGGCGGCCTCTCGCTGCTGGCGTTCCTGGTACTCGCCCCGCTGATCGCCTGGGTGCCGATCGCCGCGTTGGCCGCCATCCTGATCGTCATCGGTTTTCGCATGATCGACCGGCATAGCCTGGCCTACTTCTTCACGCCGGCGACGCGCCTGGACTTCATGGTGATTGTCGCGGTGATCCTGGTGGCAATTTTCGGTAACCTGATTGCCGCATCCGGGGTCGGCGTCGCGCTGGCCATTCTGCTGTTCATTCGCGAACAAACGCGCAGTTCTGTGGTGCGAAATCGCATCGAGGGCCAGGCGATTTTCTCGCGCCATGCGCGCACGCCGGGGGATTTGGCGAAGGCTGAGCAAGAACGGGGCGACGTGGTGGTTTTCGAGTTGCAGGGGAGCCTGTTCTTTGGCACCGCGAATCAGTTGCAAGTCGCTCTCGAGCCGGAAACTGCGACTCGCAAGTACGTCATCCTCAGCATGCGCCGGGTCCAGTCGCTCGACATCACCGCCACCCACGTGCTGGAGCAGATCAAGGACCAGCTTGAGGAGCGCGGCGCCTACCTGGTGTTCTGCGACATTCCCAAGGGCTTGCCCAGCGGCCTCAAGATGAAACGCTTCCTCAAGGACACCGGTGTGGTGCGGCCGACCAACAAGGCGTTCGCCTTTCGTCAGCTCGACGAGGCGCTCGAATGGGTCGCAGCGCGCTCGCTGGAGGAGGCCGCGGCAGAGCAGCGCCCGTCAATGGCCCTCGAACTTTGCGAGATGCCACTCTTTGCAACGCATTGCGAGGAGGCGCGAGCTTCACTGGAAGGCGCAGTCGAGATTAGATCCGTCAAGGCCGGCAAGAAGGTATTCAAGGCGGGTGCCGACGACAAGGAACTCTTCATCATTCGGCGCGGCGTGGTCAAGCTAACGCTGCCGATTCACAAGAAGGAAAGTTACCATCTGGCCACTTGCGGACCGGGCGAAATCATCGGTGGCATGGGATTTCTTGACAACACCGGCCACACCGCCGATGCGCTGGCGCTGACGGACGTGGAGGTCTATGCGCTGACTCGCGAGCGCTTCCTGGCGCTGACCGAGGAACATCAATTGCTGGCATTCGCCATCGTCGAGAACATCGCACACAATCTTGCCAGCCGGTTGCGCGTGGCTGCGGCGGAAATCGCCGCGCTACGCGGCTGAACGCGCATGATTCGCCCTGGCCGAATATAATGAACTCGCCATATTGAGCAAGGTGCGGTAGGCATGGGACAGATATCGGTCGAACTGGACAAGCGCCTGAACAGCGCCGTCGAAAGTATGCCCGCCTTTCCCAAAAGCGTGCAGCGCATTCTGGAATTGACGCGGGATATCAACTGCCGCCCAAAAGACCTGGTCGCCGTGATCGAAAAGGACCCGGTCATCACCATCAAGGTCTTGAAAATCGTCAACTCGGCCTACTACGGCCTGCCGAACAAGATCACTTCGATCAACCAGTCCGCGGTCTTTCTCGGTGTCAACACGCTCAAGAACCTTGCCCTTTCCTTTTCGACGACAGGCATGCTGCCCAAGAAGAATGACGCCGGATTCGATATCCAGCATTATTTGATCTCTTCCCTGGTAACGGCCAATCTTGTCCGTTCGCTCGGCGCCCAGTTTGCGCCCGGTGAAATCGATCCGACCGATTGTTACATCGCAGGATTGCTGCATGATTTCGGCAAGGTGGTATTTGCCCAATGCATGTCCGCGGAATTCAACCAGGCATTGGCGCTCTCCGCCAGCGACAACCTGCCATTGCACAAGGCCGAAGAGGCGATTATCGGCGCCGATCACACCCTGGTCGGCGCGATGCTGGCGAAACGCTGGCAGTTTCCGGATTCGCTGGTCGATTGTATCGCCGGCCATCACGGGCCGAAATATCCAACTCCGCTGGCCGAATGCCTGCTGGTCGGCGACCTCATCGCCGAGGGACTGGGCTACGACTCGAAAGGCAACGTCAGCGCCGGCGCGGACGAACAGACCGTGCCCAAACGCTTCGGCGGTGATCTCGATGCAGTCGTTGCAGCGTTGGGGGACTTGAGCAAGATGATCGAGGAAGCCAAGATATTTTCCCAGGGGGAGGGCTCTTGAAGTTCAAATTCTGGGGCGTCCGTGGCTCCATTCCCTCTCCGGGTCCGCGTACCGCACGCTATGGTGGCAACACGACCTGCATCGAAGTGCGCAGCGACAACGGGACGCTGATTATCCTGGATGGCGGCACCGGCATCTTTGCCTTGGCGCAATCACTGTTGCGTGAGTTGCCGATCAGCGCCAACATTTTCATCAGCCACAGCCACTGGGACCATATTCACGGCCTGCCGTTCTTCATCCCCTTGTTCATTCCAGGCAACACCGTGCGCCTGCACGGGGCGATCGATCCGGTCACCGGCAGCGGCGTCGAGCAGGTCATGGCGGTGCAACTCCAATACAGCTATTTCCCGGTGCGTGAGGCGGAGATGAAGGCTGCCATCGAGTATCGATCTTTGTCTATCGGCCAGTCTCTCGAGGTCGGCGATGCCAAAGTCACCACCACCCTGCTCAACCACCCGGTCATCGATTTCGGTTACCGCATCGAGTGCAATGGCAAGTCCCTGTTCTTCACCGGCGACCATGAGCCGTACTACAACATTTACGACCCCGAGGACGAAGACTTCGCCGAGTACCAGACGCTGATCGAGGAAAAGCAATCATCGGTCGATCTGGCAATGCGTGGCGTTGACGCGCTGATTGTCGATACGTCGTACACCCGCGAGGAATATCCGGCCAAGAAGGGCTGGGGACATGGCTACTACGATGCTTCCATCGCGATGGCGCTGCGCGTCGGCGCCAAGCGCCTGTATTGCACTCATCACGAACCGACGCGCGGCGACGACGAACTCGAAAAGGTGTTTGCCGATGTCATGGCGCGCCACGCGTCTCTAATCGGCGACTTGCAGGTATATCTGGCCCACGAGGGCCTCGAACTGGAACTGTAGATTGCTTGCAACGATCGCGTCCGATCTTCAGGGAAATTTCGCCTGGGCACGGTAGCCGGCGGATTCGGCCTCCAGCCAGTCGCGGAAATGCTGAAGCACCACGCTTTCCGCCTTGCGCTCCGGATAGATCAGGCGATACGACTTGTCGCTGACGTAGGTGTGGTTCACCGGGACGACCAGCGATCCGGACTTCAGTTCATCCTCAACCAGGAAGCGCGGGATCAGCGCTATGCCCATTTCGTGGATCGCGGCCTGGCTCAGCATCGAGAACAGCTCGTAACGCGGCCCGGTCATGTCGCCTTCGGCCGCCAGGCCGAGCGACTCGAACCATTGCCGCCAGGCATATGGACGGGTGGTTTGTTGCAGCAGCGGGTAGCGCCGGAGTTCCTCGGGCTTGAGTTTCCTGCGCGGCGCGATCAGCCGCGGGCTGCACACCGGAACCAGTTCCTCGGGCATCAGGGAGCGTGTCTCGGTGCCGGGCCAACTGGCGTCGCCGAAATAGATCGCGGCGTCGAAATGCGTTTCATCGAACAGGAAAGGTCTCGTGCTGGTCGAGAGGTTGACGGTGATATCCGGGTAGGTCTGCTGGAATCCGGCCAGTCTGGGCAGCAGCCAGCGCGTCGCGAAGGTCGGCACGGTGGCCAATTCCAGGGTGCCGCCGAGCCCGCGCCTGGCCATCAGTTCCAGCGTGTCGCGCTCTACCGCATCGAGCCGCTCCGACACCTGCCGGCTGTAGGTCTGGCCGGCCTCGGTCAGGGCAACGCCGCGCTTGGATCGGAGGAACAGCTTGACGCCAAGAAATTCTTCCAGCCCGGCGATCTGGCGACAGATGGCGCTTTGCGTCAATGCCAGTTCGCGGGCAGCTTTGGTAAAACTTTCGTGGCGGGCCGCTGCCTCGAACGCCGTCAAGGCCCAGGTATTGGGTATTTTTCTGCGCATGATGGCGGGCCTCACAGGCTTAAAGGGCTATTCTAGGCTCCATTGGAGCCCTTGTGCGGTAAACGCACAAGCTGGTACCAATAATTCGTTTGTCGGTCCGTGGTGCGCCTTCTATCATGCCGTCGGAGTGTTCGGATACCCCGAAGGATAAGCGGAGACAGGCATGAAAGCGGACGTAAGCAAGGCGTCATTCAACTGGATGGATCCACTATTGCTGGAACAGCAACTGAGCGAGGAAGAGCGGATGGTCCGCCACACGGCGGAGCGCTACTGCCAGGATCGTCTCGCACCGCGCGTCCTGGACGCATTCCGGAATGAGCGCAGCGACCCGGCCATCTTTCGAGAAATGGGCGAGCTCGGCCTGCTCGGCGCCACCATCCCGACCGAATTTGGTGGTGCCGGCCTCAACCATGTCTGCTACGGCCTGATCGCGCGTGAAGTCGAGCGCGTCGACTCGGGCTACCGCTCGATGATGAGCGTGCAATCCTCGCTGGTAATGGTGCCGATCTACAAATTCGGTTCGGAAGGGCAGAAGCAAAAATTCCTGCCGCGGCTGGCGAGCGGCGAACTGATCGGCTGCTTCGGCCTGACCGAACCGAATCACGGGTCGGACCCGGGCAGCATGATCACCCGCGCGAAAGCCGTGCCCGGCGGCTACGCCTTGTCCGGCGCCAAGATGTGGATCACCAACAGCCCGATCGCCGACATCTTCATCGTCTGGGCCAAGACCGACGACGATGTGATCCGTGGCTTCATTCTTGAGAAAGGCATGAAGGGTCTGTCCGCTCCGGCCATTCACGGCAAGGTCGGCCTGCGCGCCTCGATCACCGGCGAGATCGTCCTGGACGAAGTATTTGTCCCGGAGGAAAACATCCTGCCCGGCGTGACGGGGCTCAAGGGGCCATTCACGGCGCTGGACTCGGCCCGCTACGGCATCTCCTGGGGCGCCTTGGGCGCCGCCGAGGCCTGCTGGCATATCGCGCGCGAGTACGTGCTGGATCGCAAGCAGTTCGGCAGGCCGCTGGCGGCCAATCAGCTGATCCAGAAGAAACTCGCCGACATGCAGACTGAAATCACGCTTGGACTGCAGGGCTGCCTGCGGCTTGGACGCATGAAGGACGAGGGCACGGCCGCGGTCGAGATCACTTCGATCATGAAACGCAATTCCTGCGACAAGGCGCTTGAAGTTGCGCGCTTGGCGCGTGACATGCTGGGCGGCAACGGCATGTCCGACGAGTTCAGCGTCATCCGCCACCTGGTCAACCTGGAAGTGGTCAACACCTATGAGGGGACGCAGGATATCCATGCCTTGATTCTCGGGAGGGCGCAGACCGGCATCGCGGCCTTCAACTGAGCACTGTGGCCGGCAAACAAGGATAGAATCGTTTTCGCCGGATTCCTGATCCGGTCCTTCAGCCCGTGGATTGAAAAAGGAGAATCTTGATGTCTGTGGAAATTGCCGCGCCCATGTCGGGAAAGATAATTGCCTTGCTGTGCAAAGTCGGAGATCAGGTCCAGTGCGAAGATGAACTGATGATCCTGGAAGCGCTCAAGATGGAAAATCCGATATTCGCGCCCGTCGACGGCAAGATATCGGAAATCAGAACCTCGCTCGGCGCCACCGTCGAGTCCAATCAGGTATTGTTGATTATCGATTAGCAGGCGCCCGCGTTCAAGAACGCTCACCGGCGCCTGGGACTGCGCCGATATTGAAGTTTCGGAGGACGGAAAATTGGAATACTTCCTGGGTTCGGTCAAGCTGATGCTGATAGTCTACGCGCTGGCAGCTGTCATTTCGATGCTGGCGGCATGGGTCATCAAACTGATTTTCGCCGGAATCCGCCGCCAGCGCGCCGCTGAAGGACCGGCCACGGCGTCCTCCCAACCGGCTGGCGCGACGCCCGAGAAGAGTTCCTGAGATGCCCGAGATCGATATTCTTTACATATTTCAGGGCATCGCCACGCTGGTCGCGTCCGATCCCACCATCATGGTGGGCAGAATCGTGCTGATCCTCCTCGGAGTCGCGTTCGTGTACCTGGGCGCCAAGGGGATCCTCGACCCGCTGATCATGATTCCCATGGGTATGGGGATGTCCTCGGTGAATGCCGCCGTCCTCTATCTGTCCCCAACCAACATGGGGACGATTTTCCTGAACCCCATGACCAGCGAGCCTACCCAATTGCTGGACATTCTGCAGATCAACTTCCTGCAGCCCATCTATACGTTCACTTTCAGCAACGGCCTGATCGCCTGCCTGGTGTTCATGGGCATCGGCGTCATCACCGATATCGGTTACATGATGATTTCCCCGATGCGCAGCATGTTCATCGCATTGTGCGCCGAGCTGGGCACCTTGCTGACCTTTCCCATCGCGGTGGCCATGGGATTCACCTACCGGGAGGCCGCGGCGGTTGCCATGGTGGGAAGCGCCGATGGTCCCATGGTGCTGTTTACGTCGCTGATTCTCGCCAAGGACCTGTTCGTGCCGATCACCATCGTCGCTTACCTTTATCTGAGCCTGACCTATGCCGGGTATCCCTATCTGATCCGCTTCCTGATCTCCAAGAAGCTGCGAGGGATTGCCATGGATCCGAAACAGATTCCAAGTTTTACCAAGGCGGAGAAGATGATCTTTGCGGTGGTCATCAACACTTTGCTATGCCTCCTGTTGCCGGTGGCGGCACCGCTGTTCATGTCTTTCTTCCTCGGGATCGTGATACGTGAGTCCGGCATCACGCCGTTCATCGATTTCATCGCCGGGCCGGTTCTTTACGGCGCCACCTTCTTCCTCGGACTGATGCTGGGTGTGCTGTGCGAAGCGGCCACCATCCTCAATCCCAAGGTGGTTCTGCTACTGGTGCTGGGGATCACGGCGCTGCTGATCTCCGGCATCGGCGGCATCATCGGGGGCTATATCGTGTATTGGACCAGCGGCGGAAAATATAATCCGGTGATCGGCATCGCCGGCATCTCGTGCATCCCGACCACGGCCAAGGTCGCCCAGAAGGAAGCGCGCGGCGCCAACAAGTTCGCGGTTATCCTGCCCTGGGCGATGGGGGCGAGCATCTGCGGCGTGATCACCTCGGCGATCATCGCCGCCATCTATGTCACCTTGCTGCGCGGGACCCCGTAGCGCGCCGGCGACTAGCCACGGATAAGCCTTGGCAACAACATCTGGTGGCGCGGACAGGTGGATTTCGGGTTCTGGTAGACGCTGCCGGCGAAGGCTTTCAGGTAGCCGCGCAGGGCGTTCAACTCAACGATCTCGTCGACGAAGCCGTGGCGCGCACAGTAGGCGGGGCGCGAAGTTTCGTAATATCTTCGCGCCATTTCGTTCATCTTCTCGGCGATGGGCTCGAGCGGCTTGCCTGAATCCTTGTCCTTGACGGCGCGCCTTGCATAGGTCGCCACGGCCGCCGTCTCGCCGTGCATGACATACACCTCGGTGGCGGCGGTGCCCAGGGTGAAGGCATTCTGCCGGTTGGCATTCGGGCCGCCCATGATGTAATGTGCCGCCGCGCTGCCCTTGCGCAATACCACCAGCATCATCGGCAGATCGACCTGCTGGATCGAGTACACCAGCGTCGAACC